>Ga0247817_10000022_pt1 | contig 271778 bp, 235 predicted proteins | sample UWRJL212509R1_FD_178010 | JGI IMG/M metagenome (GOLD analysis project Ga0247817, IMG submission 178010) | Plant litter microbial communities from Arlington Agricultural Research Station in Wisconsin, United States - UWRJ-L212-509R-1 | ecosystem: Environmental > Terrestrial > Plant litter >... | reverse complement strand
GGAAAAATTACAACAAGAGAATCAAGATTTAAAACAACTGTATAGTTGATTTAGGATTAAAAATTATATTTTTATAACTATGTTAGGATTTATTTAGTAACCTGTATAGTTATTTTAGGACGGGACATAGCTATTTTAGGACGAGTCATAAAGTATGTATAGTGTATGGATGGTATATGGATGCTGTATGGATAAAGCATAGTTGTAGTACCCTACCCCGCAATAAAAAATTAATATTTAACAGATATACCCGGTTTTGACTTGTAATATAAATAGTAGCTTTGTAAAAATAGACAATTTAAATGCAATTCACAACTCAAATACCAATTCCGAAAAGTAATCATCCAATCGATTATAATTCTGAAATTGTGTCTTTGGGCTCTTGCTTTGCCGTTAATATCAGCGAGAAGTTTGAGTATTATAAATTCCGGAATTCCGTTAATCCGCTTGGTATTTTATTTCATCCGTTAGCCATAGAAAAGCTGGTATCATTTGCCGTTGCCGAAAAAAAGTTCACAGAAAATGACGTTTTTTATTTAAATGATTGCTGGCATTCTTTCGACGTACATTCTGATTTGAATGCAATCGAACAAAATGAAATAGTAACCAATCTTAATAATGCTGTCGAAAGGTTCAGGGATGAATTGTCAAAAGCTACACATCTCATCGTTACACTTGGAACTGCTTGGGTTTATCGAAATATTGCTTCAGATGAAATCGTTGCGAATTGCCATAAAGTTCCGCAGAAGCATTTTACAAAAGAATTGCTGTCGGCTGAGACCATTCTGCAAGCTTTACAAAATACATTCGACCAAATCTACACCCTAAATCCTAATATAAAAGCGATTCTGACTGTTTCACCTGTTCGTCATATCAAAGATGGCTTTACAGAAAATCAATGGAGCAAATCGAATTTAATTTCAGCTGTTCATCAATTTATCAGTAAAAATTCTTCACAGATTTCGTATTTCCCCTCGTATGAAATCATGATGGATGAACTCCGTGACTATCGTTTTTATACTGAAGATATGATCCATCCGAACCAGACTGCGATTGATTATATCTGGAAGAAATTTTCAGAAACCACAATTGCTGATGAAACGGTTATAACGATGAAAATAGTTTCTTCCATTCAAAAAGGGTTGTCTCATCGACCGTTTAATCAAAATACCAACGCCTATCGGGATTTCCAAAATCAATTGCAGGAAAAGATTACTAAACTTCAAGAGCAATTCCCGCATATTTTCTTTTAAAAGCACGAGACTATTTTTACCGTTTTCAAAATATACGAATTTCTTCGTATTGAATGCCCTACGCATTTGTTGCAGTTTTGTCCTGTAAATCACTAACAAAAATTAACGACAAATTTAAAAATCATGAAAACATTTAAAAGAATTGGATTAGCAGCTTTAACAGCTTTGGCATTAGTAGTAACATCTTGTAGTTCTGATGACGGAGCTTCGGGCGGACCATCAGGAAGTGCTCTTGACACGTATGTAAACGCAACAGTAGCCGGAGCTGCTTTTGAAACATTTTCTATCCAGGGCGTTTCTTTGGGAACTGCTTCAAAAAATGGAACTTTCGTAACCGTTTCAGGAATCGCGAAATCTTCAGCAACTGCAACAGATTCCAGAGTAATCACAATTGCATTAATGAACGTTACCGGAACCGGAACAATTACGCTTAATGCCAACACTAATAATGGTGTATTGTCTTATTTTGATTCTGCGACAAACAAAAGCTGGGCTTCAGGAAACTGCGATGCAGGTACTGCAACTGTAAATGTAACCACTTTTAATGATACGAAAATTGAAGGAACGTTCACTTTTACAGGTGCTGATAGCGACAATTGCAGTAGCACAAAAGTGGTAACAAACGGTTCTTTCAGAGGAACTTTCTAAATTAATTCCAAAAAATTCAGTTAAACCCGGAAGGTTTGTCTTTCGGGTTTATTCTTTAAAAAAAATAATTATGAAAAAAATCAATCTTCTATTTATCGTATTTGGATTGTCATTTTTGATGAGTTTATTTTCTTGTTCGTCAGACGATGGCGGAAATTCCAATACTAACGGTTCCGTAAATACAGGCGAATTAAAGCTCTTTTTACTCGATACGGCAAAGGTAAATACAATTAGCCCGACTGGAACTAATGAAAAAACCATCGTTAACAGATTATTTAATCTCAACAGTTACATAAGCGGAATGGCAATTTCTCCCGATGGAAGTAAAATCGTTTATTCTGAAAGTCAAACTACCGGTGTTTATCCGAATTTAGTGCATTCTAAAGAAATTCGAATTGCAAACAATGACGGATCGGATGACAGAAGCTTGTTTTCGTCAACATCAAATGAGGTGAATTTCGGCGGAATTAAAGTAAGTACTGATAAAGTGTACTTCATGACTTATAATTACACTGCCAATACGAAAACGATCAATACTGTAAATCTTGACGGAACAGGGTTACAAAGCGATCCGGCGTATTATTTTATAGAAGATATTTCTACCGATGGAAAATATTTTACAGTTCCTGTAAGCGATAATCAAACCGACTTTCTAGCAAGGATTATGGATAAAACCGGTGATAACGGAGCAGGATCACTTTACCATGCTGAAACATTTCCGCTTACTGCCGAAAAACTTACGAGCGGTATATTTACAAATGATGGGAAAAAAGTGATTTATGCGTATGTTGAAGGAAGCGATGTGAAAATTAGAAGTTTAGACATCGCAACCAAGACTGCACAAACGGTTTCGATTATCCAGAATGTGAATCTCGAATTTTTCAATTTATCAATGTCTATGGCAAGCGACAGCAACCGGGGCGTGATCACAATTGCAGATTATAATGCCAATACGCCTTCAAAATCGTATGTTTTTAATCTGGCAACAACTACTGTAACTTCAACTTTCAGCAACAATGATGATAATATTTTTGATGTTTACGCATACTAAAAAATATATTGGGGCATTTGCCGTATTGGAATAGTTTTTAAATAATTGCAGTTTCGCAATGTGTTTAAAGTATTGGGGCAAACTTTAAATGAAGTTTAAAAATTAAGTTTTTTTGGGTTATTTGATTTGGGCTGACGAAATATTTCGTCAGCCTTTATTTTTGGGTATTTCTATTAATTGGAAATGAATAATATACGAAGAAAAGCGTATTTTCTAACGTTCCTTTTTTATTGACTTTTGCTTTATAACAAGTAAAACAATATTATGAAAACAAAATTTTTATCAGTAATGGCATTTGTAATGCTGATTTTCACATCATGCAGCAGCGATGACGGAAATACAACCGGCGGCGGAACAACTACAAATGGTTTCTCGTGGAAAGAAAATGGCGGTGCGCTAAAAACAGCAACCGTTGCAACATTTTCAACTCAATATAAAACATTTATGGTCAAAGACGCAGCAAATGCATTGGTTTTTGAAATTAATTTAGACGGAACTTCGGAAGCAACGTATTCAATTGGAAGCAACAACGCATTTGCTTACACGGCTGTAAATCCATATTATGTTGCAACCGGCGGAAACGTTGTTATCACATCTAATTCAGCAGGAAAAGTGTCCGGAACTTTTACCACAACCGGTACAGGCGGCGGCGTTACAGCTATTGAAGGAACATTTACGAATGTTGAAGTAATTCCATAATTCATAGCTCATAAAACTATAAAATACGCTTTTATGCGTATTTTTTTATGAATCAAAATTGTTCAATTTTGAAATTGCCAGTTTAATCAGTAAATGAACGAATCCTAAAACCAGCTCTATGATCTTCTTTCTCTCCAGCGTAATTTTGTTGCTTTGCATCGCTATCGTATATCTTTTGATCGATTTCTTAAACGAGAAGAAAATCTTTAAAAAGAGAATTGACGCACTGGAAGAAATGATCCTGTTGATTAGTAAAAAGCAAATCCTGCAATCCAATCAGCTTAAGCTTTCAGATGATTTGAATGAAAACCTGAAGCGGTCAAAATTCGTTTTAAATAATACGATTTTTGATTTGAATTATGAATTATTAGACTTGCTTTCCAAAAACGATCTTCTCAAAAAATGAGTTGTTTTTAACAAAATTTAATATCTAAGGCGAATCGATTCTTTTATTATATTTAAAGCATTATTGATTCGGAAACCTAACTTAACTCCATAAATGAAGAAAGTTTTAATTTTAGTACTATTCTTAATTTCTGTAACAGCAAGTTCGCAATCATCGCAGGAAAAGCTTGAATGTGAAAGACTGAACGAAAAAGCGATGAGCGTTTATACGAACGATCCTGATCTTGCATTGAAATTGCTGAAACAGGCTGAAGTTAAGTCTGCCAAATTAAAAAATAACGATCTTCTTGCGCTCGCAATTTCCAATCTGGCCATTCTTGAACGTCGGCAAGGCGATTTTTTAGAATCAAAAAAATTAGCTGAGAAAGCACTCAAATTAACCAATCTCGAAAATATCAAAGCATCCTGCCTGAATAATATTGGAGCTTGCAATCGCTCGTTAGGGTTTTATAATGACGCAATCAAAAATTATTTGGCAGCGCTTAAAATCCACGAAAAACGGCGCGATATTAAAGAGCAGGCAACTGTAAATAATAATATCGGAATGATTTTTAGCACGCTCGGGCAATTGGATAAAGCAAAAGAATACCATCAAAGAGCATTGCAGTTATTCCTGAAATTGGGCAATAAAAAAGGATTATCAGAGTCGTATAACAATATGGCAATCGCACTTGCAAACCAGGACAGCGTTCCCAAAGCGATTCACTATTTCCGGAAATCTCTGCGAATCGAAGAATCGCTTCAGGACACAAAAGGAATCGCAGAATCAGTAAACAATATCGGCGGCGCTCATTATTTTCTTCAAAACCGAGATTCAGCTTTATATTATTTCAGAAAATCGGTAGCATTGGAAAAGTCGTTAAACAATATTACCGGAATCGCGCAAAGCTTCAACAATATAGCTTTGGTTTTATTAGACAGAAAACAATATACAGTTGCGAAACAATATACAGATAGCGCCTATAATTATTCCGTAAAAACAAAAGTATCTGACGATATGATTTTTACGCTACAGAATTATATTCAGTTTTATGAAGAAACAAACAATTTTGAGGAAGCCAATAAACTCAACAAAAGGTTTTACAAATTTAAAGACAGCATTGAAGCAATTGCAAACATAAAAGGCATCAACGAACTCGAAACGAAATACCAGACAAACAAGAAAGAAAAGCTTTTGGCGGAAAATAAAGCGACACTTTTAGAAAAAGATATTGCCATTAAGAATTCCAGATTTATCATGATTGCCATTGCCGCACTTGCGTTTTTTATTGCCTTTATAGGATTTCTGATTTACCGACAGCAGAAACTCAAAAACAAGCAGCAAGTGCAGGAATTCGAATTAAAATCGGCGATTTCACACATCGAAACGCAAAATAAACTCCAGGAACAGCGACTAAGTATTTCACGCGATTTGCACGATAATATTGGTGCTCAGCTAACATTTATCATATCTTCCGTAGATAATATTAAGCACGGATTTAATATTCAGAATGTCAAATTAAACAGCAAATTAAATTATATCAGTGAGTTTACAAAAGCAACGATTATCGAACTTCGCGACACAATTTGGGCGATGAATAACAATGAAATCGATTTTGAAGACTTACGGGCGAGAATCCTGAATTTTACCGAAAAAGCAAAGTTTGCAAAAGAAAACATCGATTTCAATTTTATAATTGATGATTCGCTGAACCAGCAGAAACTCACATCGATTGCCGGAGTAAATATCTACAGGACGATCCAGGAAGCGGTTAATAATGCGATCAAGTATTCTGATGCAAATACAATAACCATTGATGCGAAAAGCAATGAAAACCAGATGGAAATTACGATTACTGATGACGGAAAAGGGTTTGATTTAAAAACGGCTGAATACGGAAACGGCTTGTTCAACATGCAAAAAAGGATCGAGGATATTGATGGGATTTTTAAAATAAATTCTGAAACCTCAAAAGGAACAACTGTTCAGATCCTCATAAACAAAGATACATTCAAATAAAATAGCCATGACAAAAATTGTAATCGTTGATGATAATGTTTTTCTACAAAAAGCTGTAGCTGAAAAATTGTCTTTTTTTGATAATTTAAGCTGTAAATATACCGCTATTAACGGTTTGGATTTGCTGGAAAAACTAGAAAGCAATCATAATATCGACTTGATTCTGATGGATATTGAAATGCCAAAAATGAATGGAATTGAAGCAACCGAAATCGTAAAAACGAAATATCCGCACATCAAGATCATAATGCTTACGATTTTTGATAACGATGAAAATATTTTTAAATCCATAAAAGCCGGTGCTGATGGCTATCTTTTAAAAGATGTAAACCCGAATGATTTGAATCAGGGAATTTCGGAAACTTTAAATGGCGGCGCAACAATGACACCGTCTATTGCCTTGAAAACCTTGAAATTATTCCGTAACCCAATACAGTTTGATGAAAAAACCGATTCTGAAGAAATCAAATTAACCGCACGGGAAATCGAAGTTTTAGAACAACTTAGTAAAGGTCTGAAATACAATAGCATAGCGGATAATCTGATCCTTTCTCTTGGAACCGTACGCAAGCATGTTGAGAATATTTATACAAAATTACAAGTTCATAATAAGCTTGAAGCCATTCAAAAAGCAAAAAACAACAAGCTGATTTAGCCTTACTTCAAAATACGGCAAATGCCTTATTGATTATGTTTTCTTATCGATATAGTTTTGGAATATGTTTAACTAACAAAATTTAACTATCATGAAAACATTAAAAAACTTTACAAAATTTAGCTTTTTGGCCTTAGTGGTTCTATTAACTTCGTGCAGCAGCGATGATGGCGGAGATAATCCAATAGCGGTAGAAGGAACTATAACGGCAAGCGTTGCCGGAGCATCTTTCACTTCAATGGAAATGGCAACTTCAGCAACAAAAATAACTGCAGGCGGAACGACAACCATTGCCATACAAGGGACGGACATGTCTGGAAAAACAATCAGACTTCAAATTACAGGAAATGCTCAGGCTGGAACGTATGAAATTGGTGGCGATAATGTAATTTCTGTGATTGGAACCTATATTGAAGTGAACATTCAAAATCCACAGAACCCTACAACTACAACATATGTTGCGCCATTTCAAGGTGGAGCTGTTGCAGGTTCAATTACAATTTCTGAAATGACCGATACGAAAGTTGTTGGAAGTTTCAATTTCACGGCTAAAAACCAAAGCAACCAAAACGATTCTAAATCTATTACTAACGGTGCTTTTAACGTTGAATTAGATTAATTTGAGAGCAGTTTGGGGACTGCTCTTAAATTCAAAATGCAATGAACCATTAAATATGGTTTGTCGTAATCTTGTTTTATGTGATTCTGTCCTTTTCGGAATGATGATGATTGATTTCATTTTCAATTTGAAAAGGACTTTTTAACTAAATCCATTTCGGATTCCTAAACCACAAATAAAATATTATGGTCTTGATACTAACTTCAATCATACTACTAAACAGCGGTATTATCGCGTACTTGTGGACGGTAAACATAAAATCCAGGGAATTGCATTTCAAAAAAACAGAAATGCTCGAATCAATTATTATAGAACTGTTGAAAAATCACGACGATTTAAATGAGAAAGTCCAGCTTGCAGATGAACTGAAAGAAATGCTAAAGCGTTCTAAAAATAAGCTCAATGTAGATATTCTTTCGCTACAATATGATGTTCTACATCTATTGTCGCAAAACAAACTTATCGGATAAATTAAATTAACACTTTTTAACTATATTTAGGGTGTTTCAATAGCGACCAAATGAAGCGTTTATTTCTTTTACTATTTTTATTCTCGGTAACGGCAATGTCACCGCAATCGACTGTTGTTAGTATCGACAGCCTGAAACAAATAGTCAAAAAAGGAAATAAAAAACAACAGTTTCATGCCTTGTCAATGCTCTCCGAAGAATTTAGCAAATACGATCTTGACAAAGCATTAGACTATGCAAAGAAATCATTGCTTCAGGCAAAAGCTATTAAAAATGATACGTTTATTTCGTATGCTTACAATTCAATCGCAAACACGTATCAATATAAAAGTGAACTCGATTCAGCGCTTTTATATCATCAGAAATCATTAAAAGTACGTCAAACGATTAAAGACTCGTTGGGAATAGCCGACTCATACAACAACATCGGAATAACGTATGATTCAAAAGGGCAGTTTCACGAGGCTTTGGATAATTATTTTCGCGCGCTTTATTATTATGAAAAGAAGGGCGATCTGGCAAAAATGGCAATGACCTACACGAACATTGGCATCATCTACAAATCTCAAAAAGAATATAAAAAAGCACTCGATTATTACCGTAAAGCAAATAATTTCTATCTGAAAGCGAAAGATGATTTTGGAATTACGGTTTCTTCCGGAAATCTCGGTTCTGTTCTGATAAATTTCATGAAATACGATGAATCACTGAAGTATTCACAAATCGCAAAATCAGGTTACGAAAAGCTTGGATACGAACGATATGTTGCTTTTCCGGTTTCTAATATTGCGGTGGTTTATGACAGTTTGCACCAATTTTCGGAAGCCAATCAGAGTTATCTCGAATCCATAGGCAAACACGAAAAGTATCAAAATTGGTACGAAGTTGCTAATATTTCTAACGCTTATGCGAATTGTCTCGTCAAGCAGGGAAAATATTCCGAAAGCATTAAAATGTCTGAAAAAGCAATCGTTTTCGCGAAAAAATCCGATGCTTATTTCTTGGAAGTCTGCGCACATGAAAATCTTTCGAAAGCCTATGCTAAAATTGGAAATTTCAAAGAAGCATATAAGTATTCAGATTTGTACAACAATGGAAAAGACAGTCTTTTTGTTAATGAAAAAACGAAAGCGATTTTTGAACTAGAAGCCAAATATGAAACGGAGAAAAACGAAAAATTATTACTCAAAAAAGAAGCCGAAGCGAAGCAACGGAACATTTGGCTGGTTATTCTTCTGATTTTGGTCGTGTCAGCAATTTTGATCGGATATTTAATTTATCGCCAGCAAAAGCTCAAGAACAAGCAGCAAAAGCAGGAGTTTCAATTACGGTCTGCCATTTCACAAATTGAAACCCAAAATAAACTGCAGGATCAAAGATTGAGCATTTCACGCGATTTGCACGATAATATTGGTGCGCAACTCACTTTCATTATTTCATCTGTCGACAATATTAAATATGCTTTTGATCTTAAAAACAGCAAACTCGACAACAAGCTGGAAAGCATCAGCAATTTTACAAAAGCTACAATAGTAGAGCTTCGCGATACAATTTGGGCAATGAACAGTAATGAAATTAGTTTTGAAGATTTACGACTGCGGATTTTTAATCTTATCGAAAAAGCGAAAGTTGCTAAAGAAGATATCAATTTTAAGTTCCACATTGACGATACGATTAGCAAGCAGAAATTCACTTCTATAAAAGGAATGAACATTTACAGAGTCATTCAGGAAGCGATTAACAACAGTATAAAATATTCAAATGCGACAGTAATTACAGTCGAAGTAAAAAATAACGATAAAGAAATCCAGATCATTATTTCCGATGACGGGATTGGTTTTGATCCCGAAACCACGCTATCCGGAAACGGTTTGCAGAACATGAAAAAGCGTCTGAAAGATATTGGCGGGAAATTCATTCTTGATTCAAAACCACAAAGCGGGACAAAAATTTCAGTCATCATTACAAAATAGAAATCCAGATGATAAAAATAGCCATAGCCGACGATAATTCGTTTTTGATAAAAGCCGCTCAGGAAAAATTGTCTTTTTTTGATGATTTCGCAATGAAATTTTCTGCCGCTGACGGACGGGAATTATTGGAAAAACTCGAGTCAAATCACAATATTGACCTTATTTTAATGGATATCGAAATGCCGGAAATGAACGGTATTGAAGCCACAGAAATCATTAAAAACCGATATCCGCATATCAAGATCATAATGCTGACAGTTTTTGACAATGACGAAAATATCTTCAATGCAATTAAGGCTGGTGCGGATGGTTACCTTCTGAAAGAAATCAATCCGAAGGATCTTCAGCAGGGAATTATAGAAACTTTGAACGGCGGCGCGGCAATGAATCCATCAATCGCATTCAAGACATTGAAACTGTTACGGAATCCGCAGGAATTTGAAAACCGGGAATGCCAGGAAGAAATCCGTTTGTCCAGCCGCGAAATTGAGGTTTTAGAACATCTGAGCAAAGGCTTAAACTACATCAATATCGCAACAAACCTGATACTTTCGCCAAGTACCGTTCGCAAGCACATTGAGAATATTTATTCAAAACTTCGCGTACATAACAAACTTGAAGCAATACAAAAAGCAAAAAGCAATAATTTGATATAAGTTGCTGTTATTTAGCTAGTTATTATTGATGAAAGATAAAGTAATCATATTTCTGATAATTTTTCAAACGGCAATTTGTTTTTCGCAAACGGATAAGCAAATTGATAGCCTATTCCAAGTTGTTGCCACCACTAAAAACGATTCGATTCGATTCATTTCGTATAATAAAATCGTGTTCCATTATATTTTTAATGATTCGAAAAAGGCATTAGAGATATTGTTAAAAGCTGAACAACTTGCTTTAAAATCCAATTCTGAGTACGGTTATGCCAGGCTCATTAACACTCATGGGATTTATATGGATGTTAACGGGAAATCAGATTCTGCGGAATATTACTTTAATAAAGCATTGAAAATCAGTCGTAAAAATAAATTTGTTGAAGTAGAAACATTCTCTATCAACAATCTCGGCATGTTTTATTGGAACAAAGGAAACTTTAATAAAGCACTGCGTTACTTTTTTGCATCGCTACAATTAAGTGAAAAAATAAACGATCAGAAGACAATTGCGATCAACTATAATAACATCGGATTGATTTATCAGCAGATGAATTTATTTGAAAAAGCGTTGGTTTATCATAAGAAATCGTACCAAATCAGGAAAGATAATAACTTAAATAAAGAGGAAGCGACATCCTTAAATAATATCGGAATCTGCTACAAATCACTGAAAAAGAATGATTTGGCTATTCCTGTTTTTCAGAAAGCACTAAAAATCGCAAAACAGTCTAAAAACTATATCGATTATTATAAAATACTTGAAAATATTGGCGATTCCTATTTACAGGATAAAAGTTACGATCAATCTATAAAATATTTTATGCTTGCTCTTGGAAAGGAAAACCAAAGTAACGAGAATCAAAAAAGCCGGTTATTCATTTTTAGCGGATTAATTGAGGCATACAATCAAAAGCAGCAACCTGAAAAAGCGTTAGGCTTTGTAAATAAAGGAATGTTGCTTCTGAACGACAACCCGGACTTTAAGAATTTTTCAGAAAATCTATTCCGGAATACCGCCCATAGTTATTACTTGAAAGGCGATTTTGTGAAAGGAAAACAGTTTACAGATGAATTTATCAAGATAAAGGACAGCGTATTTTCACAAAATAATGCCAATGCAATCGCCGATCTTGAAGTAAAATATAAAACGGAAAAGAAAGAACATGATTTGTCAGAATCGCGCGCCATTGTTGCTGAAAGGGAATTGGAAATCAAAAACAAAAATACGCAGTTTCTAATCCTGATTATTATACTGCTTGCAATTTTGCTGATTTCATACTTATTGTACAACCAGCAAAAACTTCGCAATCGACAGCTCAAAAAGGAAAACCAGTTAAAAGATGCCATGTCTGAGATTGAAACGCAAAATCATTTGCAGCAACAACGGCTTTTGATTTCCCGCGATTTACATGATAATATTGGCGCGCAGCTCACATTTATAATTTCGTCACTCGATAATCTTAGAATTCTGGATTTGTCGACAGAAAAACGTAACAACAAAATTCAGTCAATTAGTGATTTTACGATTGCGACGATTTATGAATTGCGAGATACGATTTGGGCGATGAATAAAAACGATATTACGTTTGATGATTTAAAAGCTAGAATCACCAATTTTATTGATAATGCTAAGTCTTCAAAAGAAAATATTGTATTTGATTTTGTCATTCTCGACGTATTAAATCATTCGCAGACTTTTTCTTCGGTAGAAGGAATGAATATGTATCGGATCATTCAGGAAGCGATCAATAACGCGCTTAAATATGCAAAGGCGAGTTCAATAAAAGTGGAAATCAGTCAAAGTGGTCCATTGTTAAAAATCGAAGTCAGTGACAACGGAATTGGTTTCAATACTGAAAACGCCGACTTTGGCAACGGGTTGAATAATATGAAAAAAAGAGCAAAAGAGCTTCAAGCTAACCTTCAGATCATTTCTTCAACGAATAACGGAACCAAAATTATACTCGAAAAAAAATTAATTAAATGGGGCGTTTGACGTATTTTTTGTTTGCAGAATTTATTTGAATTTTGAATTATCAAATCCTTAAATTATTTAAACCATGAAAAAATTAATCCGATTACCAAAAATTTTAATGTTGCTGCTTGTGTTTTGTGCAACTATCGTGAATGCTCAAACCGTAGTAAAATCCGAAGAAGTTACTCCGGCATTCTTGAAAGAAACCATGGAAAATGCCGCTATTACCGTAATTGAAACAAAAGATACTTATGTGAAAGTGAAAGATGTTTTTGATATCTATCTTGACATTGATCCATCAAAAAGATTTATTTCCTTTAGCGGAAGTTATCCTTTGGTAGACGGTACGTCATCTGCGAAAGCGTTAGAGCTGATGAACAAACTCAACACTGATGTGATTATGGTCAAAAGTTATTATTATCCGTCAAGCAATACAATTTCGTGCTATTATTATTTCTGGATTGAAGGTGGTTTTACAAAACAGAATTTCCTGAAAGCATTCAAGATGATGAATCCGGCGATCAACCTTATTCTGCAAAAAGACGTTGACAAAATCATCAAATAATCACGAAACTACTATTATAAATTTCAAAACATGAACAACATTTTAAAAATCGCCATTGCAGATGATAACACGTTTCTGATCAAAGCTATTCTTGAAAAGTTGTCTTTTTTTGAAAATATTGATTGTAAGATTAAAGCCATAAACGGAGAAGATTTATTGCTGAAACTCGAAAAAAACCCGGAGATTGATTTGATACTTATGGATATTGAAATGCCCGAAATTAACGGTATTGAAGCGACAGCAATCATCAAAAGCAAATATCCATACATCAAAATCATAATGCTTACGATTTTTGACAACGATGAAAATATCTTTAATGCGATAAAAGCCGGCGCCGATGGTTATTTCCTTAAAGAAGTCAAACATGATGAGCTTTACAACGGAATTTTAGAAACCTTAAACGGCGGTGCAGCAATGAATCCGTCAATTGCGATGAAAACCTTGCGCTTATTGCGAAACCCGAATGATTTTAAAAATTCAAAAGCCAAAGAAGAAATTAAATTGTCAACACGCGAAATAGAAGTTCTGGAACAGCTGAGCAAAGGATTGAGTTATACGATTATTGCCGATAATTTAATTCTGTCTCCAAAAACTGTTCGGCGTCATATCGAAAATATTTACACCAAACTCCAGGTTCATAGTAAATTAGAAGCGATTGAAAAGGCAAAAAATAATCAACTGATTTAATATTCTACATAAAATCCCGGTTATTAGCCGGGATTTTTATTTAATTGACATTTTCTTTTTCAAAGATAAGTTCAAGGCCGTTTGTGATCAGTTTATCCAATTCAGGACGGCTTTGTTTTATTTTTTCGAGGTGAATTATGATTTCTTGGGTTAACTCCGGTTCGGTTCGGTTTCGCAAAAGTTCCAAAATTTCAATAGATAAAAGCCAGTCTTTTGGATGATCTGATTTTAATTTTGTGAATACATTTTTCAACGACGTTTCGCTGTCGTTGCTTTCACGAATAATTCTAACAGTTCTGTACAGGTTTTCTAAATCGGTACGTTCTTCGCTCTTTTTTGCTTTAATGGTTTTTGAAGAAGGAACGTGTGTAATCAGGTCGAAACTTCTTACATCGGCAGGACCTGAAAATGCCGAAACGACTTTTTTTCCAACCGCCATATCATAAGTTCCCCATTCCGGCTGGAATAAAATTGTTTCGCCATGGGTTACCGTACAATTTTTAAAACTGATGATGATAATTTCACCTTGTAAATTTCGTGAACCGGTAACAATTTCGCCTTTTACGGTAATATCGCCTTCAAATTCAAGAGTAACATTTTCGGCTTCATAAATATCATAAGCACGTAAATCACGTGGACTCATGTCTTCAATCGCCAAATTGATTCCTTTTAATTTCCCGATCGGACTTCCGAAACCTTCTGCATGCGTTTGTGTTCCGTGGCCAACAAGTTCTTTTTCACGATAAGACAACGCAGTCTTTCCGGTAGTTTGTATGTAAATCGGTTTTCCTTCATGCTCGATTACGTTTGTAAAAACACCGGAAACCTGTAATCCCGTACTAAATTCAATTGTTCCCAACGCGGCTGAATCGATTAGTTTTTTTATTCCGGATAAACCGCCGGTTCGCAATGCCATTGTGTTGGCAAACTCTTCCAAAACCTGGCTCAGAAAAGCAAAATCCGGAGTTACATAAAGTTGCGGCTGTGGCTTTGTAATATCAAAACTTTGCTGCGACGCGTCAAGCGAATAAGCAATTTTAGAAACTTCATTGGTCATGCACCACGCACTTTCTCCAATTGATGAAAGTAAACCGGCACCATATATTTTTGGATTTTCAATCGTTCCTATCAAGCCATATTCAACCGTCCACCAATGCAGGTTTCTGATTTGAGCCATTTCCGACATTTCGCCCATATTGTTCTGTAAATCCTCGACGGCTTTTTCAGCGGCTTCGATTTCCTGCTTTGGCGTTCCTTCTGCTTCTTTTAAAATCGAGAGCAGTCGAATCGCTTCATACATTTCGTAATCTTTATGCGACGAAATCGCTTTACAGCCAATTTCACCAAAACGACGTAAATATTCCGCATATTCAGGATTTGCGATAATAGGAGCGTGGCCTGCGCCTTCGTGAATGATATCCGGAGCGGGTGTATATTCTATATGTTCCAATTGCCGGATATCTGATGCGATAACCAAAACGTTGTATGCCTGAAATTCCATAAATGCGTTCGGTGGAATAAATCCGTCAACGGCAACAGCAGCCCATCCGATTTCTTTCAGGATGCGATTCATTCCGTACATATTCGGAATGTTTTCAATTTCAAGACCCGTTTTTTTCAGCCCGTCCAAATAGGAATTATGCGCTACTTTTGAAAGATAATCCACGTTTTTACGCATTACATAACGCCAAACTGCCTGATTAATCGGAGTGTAATCTTCATAATCCTGTGGTTTAATAAATTGCTTTAAATGTGTCGGTAATCGGTCTATCAACGGATTGCTTTCAATTCTGGCTTCCATATTTCAACATTATAATTGAATCGTAAAAATACATTTTTTGAAGCAATTTCCGGCTTTCCATTACAAGTTTTTTGGCAAACCGCTTTTTTGCAAAGCTAAAAATGAGCTCCGCTGTCGCCCTTTTTAGCTAACAAAAAATTCGGTTTCCTGCAAAAAGCTTTTCATTTCAATCCGGGCTAAAAAAAAAGATGCTCCGAAGAACATCTTGATGAAAACTAATCCATTTTCATACATTGGGGGTGTATTTATAGCGCAAATATAGTAGCAGCGTTTCTGCGGTTAAAAAATATGAGGCTAATCCGCATTTTTTTGAGGTAAAATAGAAATCAAAAATAAAAACCGCCTCATTATGAGGCGGTTCAGTTGAAAATTATTTTTTTGTTGGTGGATATTGCTTCAATATTTCAGAGACAAATTTGCTAACCACCTGATCTTTTTTCTCAGGATTTTTGGTAAGGTTTCCAATTCCTTCACCTTGCCAGATCAATTCTTTCTTTTTAGCATCAATCAGGTCGATGAAAAGCGTTCCTTCCGTGGAAGTTGTAACTGAAGTTGTTCTTCCTCCAAAAGCCCACGGGTTCCAGCCAAATCCCCAGCCATAACCCCAACCGGAATTAAATTGATTGACATTAACTTCTTCACGCGTTTTTGTAAAAATGTTTACCAAAAGATCGGGTTTTTCGCTTTTCGTAAAACCTTTCGCGATCATCGTTTCCTCGATGGCGCGCATGATTCTTTTTTTGTCGAGATCAGAAATTTCGACTTTGTCAATTCCGGCTTTGTGAAAAGCGAAGGTCTTGAATTGACTATAATCTATATTCTTGTCATAATCACTATGTACCTGAACTGACGAACAGGAAAACAGTAGTGCGATTATAAAAAACGGCATTATTCGGATGATTTTCATAGCTTCCTTTTTTATTTATGATTTGTTGTTTTTCTTTTCCTTAAAACTAACAATCGCAGCAACAACATTAATAATGATTGATGTAAACAGAATGCTGTATTTAAGATAGATATTTGTGGTAAAAATACCGATTACCAGAAGTAAACTTCCTACGATAAGTAGTAATAAACTGTTGGCTCTTTTCATCTGATTTTAGAAATTCAGCAACGCATCGTCTACATTGTTAGGGATGGTAACTTTTAATAAAGGTTGCGTAGCCATTGCTCTTTTGATAGCGAAAACCGCACCATCGTTTCTTGCCCAGTTTCGTCTGGCAATTCCGTTATTTACATCCCAGAAAAGCATTGATTCCAAGCGCTTTGACGCTTCGCTTGAGCCATCAAGAACCATACCAAAGCCTCCGTTAATAACTTCGCCCCATCCAACGCCACCGCCATTGTGAATTGACACCCAAGTTGCGCCGCGAAAGCTGTCACCAATTACATTTTGAATCGCCATATCTGCCGTAAAACGAGAGCCGTCATAAATATTTGAAGTTTCGCGATAAGGCGAATCGGTACCCGAAACATCGTGATGGTCGCGTCCTAAAATCACGTAACCAATTTCATTTTTTGCAATAGCCTGATTGAATGCTTCTGCGATTTTTATTCTTCCTTCGGCGTCAGCATACAGAATTCTTGCCTGTGAACCCACAACAAGCTTGTTTTGCTGCGCGCCTTTTATCCAACGAATATTATCCTGCATTTGCTGTTGAATTTCATTTGGAGCAGTTTTAGCCATATCCTCTAAAACAGCACATGCAATCGCATCGGTTTTTTCAAGATCTTCAGGTTTTCCTGATGCGCAAACCCATCGGAAAGGACCAAATCCAAAATCAAAACACATCGGTCCCATAATGTCCTGAACATAACTCGGATAACGGAAATCAATTCCGTTTTCAGCCATGATTGCAGCGCCGGCTCTGGATGCTTCGAGTAAAAATGCATTTCCGTAGTCGAAAAAATAAGTGCCTTTTGCTGTATGTTTATTAATTGCGTCAGTTTGCCTTCTCAAGCTTTCCTGGACTTTTTCCTTAAACAATTCCGGATTCTCAGCCATCATGATATTGGCATTTTCAAATGAAATTCCGGCAGGATAATAACCACCAGCCCAAGGATTATGAAGCGATGTCTGATCCGAGCCTAAATCGATAAAGATGTTTTCTTCGTCAAACCGTTCCCAAACGTCAACTACATTTCCGAGATATGCTATTGAAACGGTTTCCTTATTGGTTTTTGCCAAAGCAACTCTTTGGACGAGTTCATCAATATCTTCCACAATTTCATTAATCCATCCTTGTTCATGGCGAATTCGTGTAATTTTCGGATTTACTTCAGCACAAACGGTTATACAGCCCGCAATGTTTCCTGCTTTTGGCTGCGCACCGCTCATTCCGCCAAGACCTGATGTGACAAATAAGTTTCCTTCCGGATTTTTCTTGATTTTTCTAAAACCGTTTAAAACTGTAATTGTAGTTCCATGCACAATTCCTTGCGGCCCGATGTACATGTAGCTTCCGGCTGTCATTTGGCCATATTGTGATACGCCAAGTGCGTTGAATTTTTCCCAATCGTCAGGTTTTGAGTAATTTGGAATTACCATTCCGTTAGTTACAACAACTCTTGGAGCTTCTTTGTGCGAAGGAAATAATCCCATTGGATGCCCGGAATACATTGCCAATGTTTGCTCATTGGTCATTTCAGACAAATATTTCATGGTCAATAAATATTGCGCCCAATTTGAAAATACCGCGCCATTACCACCATAGGTAATCAATTCATGTGGATGCTGTGCGACGGCATAATCCAAATTATTTTGAATCATCAGCATAATTGCTTTCGCCTGTTCACATTTTCCCGGATATTCCTCGATTGGTCGTGCATACATTTTATAATCCGGACGAAAACGATACATATAAATTCTGCCGTAAGTATCAAGTTCATTGCTAAATTCGGTAATCAATTCTGAGTGATGCTCTGGCTCAAAATAGCGTAATGCGTTCCGAAGCGCCAATTTTTTTTCTTCTGCTGAAAGGATTTCCTTGCGTTTTGGCGCGTGGTTTATATTTACATCGTAAGGTTTCGGCGATGGTAAAACTGCCGGAATTCCCTGTTGAATTTGTTCTTTGAAAGTCATATTTTCAATGTTCGGTGATTATGAGTTTGGTTTTTTAATGGTTCCGGTTTTTTTATCAAAACCGTACGGGCAATGGCGGCAACCGCTTCTGCAGCAATAACCGCGTTTCAGATGGTATTTTTCGGTAAAGCATTTATAACCTTCGGGCGTATAGTAAAAATCTTCGCCTTCAATTGGTTTATTTTCGTTATTTTGCTCGTTCATAGCTACAAATTTATAAACTTTATAAGTAATGATCGTTGTCGTTGCGAAATATTTAATTCCGAAAGGTTATGTTGCAATTACGATATTTCCATTTATTATTTTGGATTCATTGACTAATAAAGGAAACAAAGTTTTATTAAATCACGAAAAAATTCATTTAAAACAACAATTGGAATTACTGATCCTGCCGTTTTTTATTTGGTATTTTTTAGAATATTTATATCGATTGTTCCAGTTTAAAAAACATAATATTGCTTATCGGAATATTAGTTTTGAACGTGAAGCATATTCAAACGATAAGGATTTGGACTATCTTTCAAAACGAAAATTATTTGGGTTTCTAGCTTATATCAACGTATGATTCAAACAATAAACCAATTTTTTTGCAGGGATGAAACACGGAATATTGAAGTTGCGATAAAACGCGAGGATTTGATACATCCGTTTGTTTCCGGTAATAAATTCCGCAAACTAAAATACAATTTAATTCAGGCGAAAGTCGAGAATAAAGCAGCATTACTGACGTTTGGAGGCGCATTTTCCAATCACATCGCAGCTGTAGCATTCGCGGGAAAAGAAAATGGTTTCAAAACTATTGGTGTTATAAGAGGTGAAGAATTACGTGAAAAAATTCCAGAAAATCCTACTTTGTTATTTGCGCAGGAATGCGGAATGGAGTTTGAATTTATTTCACGCGAAGAATATAGGTTGAAGGATTCAAATCTTTTTAAAAATAAATATGGAGATTTTTATTTTATTCCGGAAGGAGGAACCAATGATTTAGCGATTAAGGGATGCGAAGAAATTCTGACAGCCGATGATTCACAATTTGATTTTATATGTTGTGCTGTTGGCACCGGCGGAACAATCTCCGGATTGATAAACAGCGCTTTGCCTCATCAGAAAATTTTGGGTTTTCCTGCGTTAAAAGGTGACTTTTTAAAAAATGAAATCCGTAATTTTGCACGCAACGAAAATTGGGAATTGATGACGGATTATCATTTCGGAGGTTACGGAAAAATAACAACCGAATTAATCCTTTTTATGAACCGTTTTTTTGAAGATTATAATATTCTTCTCGATCCGGTTTATACGTCAAAGATGGTTTTTGGCGTTATGGATTTAATTGAAAAAGATTATTTTCGTAAAGAATCTAAAATCCTGCTGATCCACACAGGAGGAATTCAGGGAATCGAAGGAATGAATATAAAACTAAAACACAAAAGCTTACCAATAATTAATACACATGTTTAAAAAAGCACTGCTTATACTAACGACACTGCTACTAATTGGTTGTAACTCATCGCAGCCTGTAGTTCGAACGACTAAGAAACTTCCTCCACGTCCAAAAAAAGAAGTGGTACGGCAAGTTAGAAAACCAGCTCAGCCAAAATCTGTAGCAACCCGAACAGAAAACCAGGCTTCAAATCGAACAACTGAAGTTATTGAATCGACATCAAAAACGGTGGTTTACAGCGATGTTGTGAATAATTATGTTGGTCAATACAAGGATGTTGCAATGGGAAATATGAAGAATTATGGTATTCCGGCAAGTATCATTTTGGCACAGGGAATTTTAGAATCTGGAGCTGGTAAAGGAAATTTAGCACTTACGGCAAACAATCACTTTGGTATAAAATGCCATAAAGATTGGACAGGCGAAACCGTAAATCATGATGATGATGCGGCTCAGGAATGTTTCAGGAAATACAAAGATCCGGCAGAATCCTATAAAGATCATGCCTTGTTTTTAACTTCGAGAAATCGTTATGCAACACTATTTAATTTAGAGAAAGATGATTATCAGGCATGGGCAAAAGGGCTTCGTGCTGCCGGTTATGCAACTGATCCAAAATATCCGGAAAAACTCATATCTTATATTGAGCGATACAATCTTCATCAGTATGACTCGCAGGTTTTAGGGAAAAATTATGTCCCGATTGAAAATTCTTCATCGAAATCTATAAACATTCAAAGTTCCGGTGTCGCTTTATATGAAGTGCAGAAAGGGGATACTTTGTATTCTATTTCAAAGAAATTCAGCGTTACCGTTGATGATCTAAAACAAAAAAACAATCTCGCCGATAATTCTATTTCGATAGGGCAGAAGCTAATTGTTCAATAATTAAATTCCAAAATTAATGTTATACCAAAGAAGCAGCCAGCTTTTTGCTGAAGCAGAGAAAGTTATTCCGGGTGGCGTAAATTCTCCTGTTCGTGCATTTCGTGCCGTAGGAGGAACGCCAATTTTCGTAAAAAGTGCTAAAGGCGCCTATTTATATGATGAAGATGGCAATACATTAATAGATTATATAAATTCTTGGGGTCCGATGATTTTAGGACATGCGTATACGCCAGTGGTTGAAGCTATTACGCAGCGTGCGAAGCTCGGAACTTCATTTGGAATGCCAACCGCGCTTGAAACCGAAATCGCGGCTTTAGCCGTAAAAATGGTTCCCGGAATTGATAAAATCCGTTTTGTGAATTCCGGAACAGAAGCTTGTATGAGCGCAATTCGTTTGGCGCGAGGTTTTACAAAAAGAGATAAAATAATAAAATTTGCAGGTTGCTATCACGGACATTCCGATTCTTTTCTGATACAAGCCGGAAGCGGTGCCATTACATTCGGAACTCCGAATAGTCCGGGAGTAACGGCTGGTACAGCAAAAGACACTTTGCTGGCAAATTATAATGATCTTGAGAATGTAAAAGCTTTAATCAAAGCCAACCCAGATGAAATTGCAGCAATTATAATTGAGCCGGTTGCGGGAAATATGGGTTGTATCCCGCCTGCAGAAGGTTTTCTGGAAGGCTTACGCGAATTGTGTTCTGAAAACGGCATTTTACTCGTTTTTGATGAAGTGATGACAGGTTTCAGGTTGGCAAAAGGTGGTGCGCAGGAGCTTTACTCGATTAATGCAGATATTGTTTGTTTCGGAAAAGTAATTGGCGGTGGATTGCCAGTTGGTGCATTTGCCGCAAGAGAAGAAATTATGAATTATCTTGCGCCAATCGGGCCGGTTTATCAGGCTGGAACTTTGTCAGGAAACCCGTTGGCAATGGCGGCCGGGTTAGCAATGCTGAAATCATTAAATAGTGATAATGAAGTTTTTAACCGACTTAAAGAAAAAACAGTTTATCTGCATGCCGGAATTGACAAAGTTCTAAAATCGAATAATATTGAATTTACAATCAATAGAGTTGGATCTATGATATCAGTTCATTTTGATAAAAATCCAGTAGTTGATTTTAAAACGGCAACAAATGGCGATAATGAAACCTTTCGAAAATTCTTCCATGGATTGCTCAATGAAGGTGTTTATATTGCACCTTCGGCTTACGAAACGTGGTTCATAACGGATGCGCTCACTTATGAAGATCTGGATTTTACCATTCGAGCAATCGAAAAAGTCTCAAAGGATCTTTAATAGAGTTACAGAAAATAAAAACGTCCCGAACTATTCATTCGGGACGTTTTATTATGCTATAATCGAATTATTTTAATAATGTATTCATAAGCTTTGGGTTGGATTTTAACTTTTGAAAATCAACAGGCCCTAAAGCTGATTCTAATTTTGTCTCAATACTTTTATTAAGGATTTGTTTTCTTTCTTCAGAAAGATTATTCACAAGCATTTTATGTCTTGTCTTGAAAATGTTTTCTAACTTTAATTGTAGTTCTGGAGACATTGGGATGAAAGTTGCAACGTCTGCCGCATCTTTTTTCCCTGCTTCTTCTGCTGAAAATTGACTTTTTACTGTAACTTCCTCAGTTTTTGCAACTACTTTAGCCGGGGCAGCTTTTTTAACTTGGGCATTCGCGCCAATTGCAAAAAATACTGAAGCTACTATAATTAGATTTTTCATGTTTGGATTATTTTTATAGTTCAAATCTAATTAAATTTCAATTGAATTACAAAATTATTTAAGAATTATCTCTTAATTACTGCTTTTTAGATTTTTTATCGCCGTGTTTAAATTTGCGTTTCATGCCATCTTTTCTGTCTTCCTGCATCTTTTCCCACTTTGCTAATTGATCTGCGGAAAGAATTTTTTTAACTTTTTCGGTCATTGCAGCTTTCTCTTCAAGCATTCTGCTTTTCATTGCTTTACGTTCTTCAGAATGATGTTTCTGTAATTCCTCTTTTTTTGCTTTGCGCTCAATTTTAAGTGCTTCTCTTTTTTTGTAATTTTCCTGTAGGAGAATTGAGAACTCTTTTTGTTGTGTACTCGTAAGGTTTAAATCTGCAGTTAACTTTTTCAGGTGCAATTCTTGTCGTTGCTCTGGTGTTAACTTTTCCGTTTTTTCCCTGTTGCGTTTCTCTAATTTTGGAGATTCCTGTGCAAATGATGTCATTCCGATCATCAATATTGCGACTACAAATAATTTTTTCATTTTATATTTTTTTAAATTGTGGACATAGGACAACTAAAAATTATAAAAGTTTAAACGGCAATATGATTTTGGGGAATAATTAACTACCGGATATTAAAAAAGGGACTTAAAAAAGCCCCTTTAAAATTATTATAAACATAAATTATCCGTGTAATTCGGCAGTTTTTAAATCTCCATCAACCACAACTTTAACTAATCCGTGTTTGGATAAACCTTTCATTGCAGCATCCCATTTTTTTCCGCTTAATTCGGATTTTGCTTTTAATGCGGCAAGATCCATTTTATTATCGCTGGCTTTTAGGAGTGAAATTACAAGTTTTTCTTCATCTGAAAGTTCAATCTGGATTTGTTTCTTTTCGGGACGCATTTGCGGAAAAAATAAAACTTCCTGAATTGATGCGTTGTTAGTAAGATACATAATCAATCGATCCATTCCGATTCCTAATCCGGAAGTTGGCGGCATTCCGTACTCTAAAGCTCTCAAGAAATCTTCATCAATAAATTCCGTTGCTTCATCATCACCTTTTTCGGCTAATACTAATTGATGCTCGAAACGTTCTCTTTGGTCAATCGGATCATTTAATTCTGAATATGCATTTGCGATTTCTTTTCCGCAAACCATCAATTCGAAACGCTCGGTCAATTCGGGATTGTCTCGGTGTTGTTTGCAAAGCGGGCTCATTTCTTTCGGATAATCAGTGATGAAAGTTGGTTGGATGAAGTTGCCTTCACACTTTGCACCGAAAATTTCGTCAATCAGTTTTCCTTTACCCATTGTCTCGTTAACTTCAATTCCCATTGATTTTGCTGCTTCGAACAATTCATTTTCAGTTTTTCCTGAAATGTCAAATCCGGTATAATTTTTTATAGCATCAGTCATTGTAATACGAGCGTATGGTGCTTTAAAATCTACTTGATGCTCTCCAAAAACAACTTCTGTCGAATTATTAACGGCTAAAGCACAGTGCTCCAGAAGCTTTTCCGTGAATTCCATCATCCAATTGTAATCTTTGTAGGCGACATAAATTTCCATTGCCGTAAATTCCGGATTATGAGTTCTGTCCATTCCTTCATTTCGGAAGTTTTTCGAAAATTCATAAACGCCTTCAAAACCACCAACGATAAGTCTTTTAAGATATAATTCATTTGCAATTCTCATGTATAACGGAATGTCGAGCGCATTGTGATGCGTAACAAACGGACGTGCTGCGGCTCCGCCCGGAATTGGTTGCAAAACCGGAGTTTCAACTTCCATATAACCATGAGTCGCGAAATAGTGGCGCATTGCGGTGAACAATTTTGTTCGTTTGATAAATACCTCTTTTATATGCGGATTTACGACCAGGTCAACATAGCGCATTCTGTAACGCAATTCCGGATCACTGAAAGCATCGTGAATATTTCCTTCTTCATCAGTTTTTGGCAACGGAAGTGGTCGCAGGGTTTTGCTGATAATTTCAAATGAATCGACTCTAACGCACTGTGCACCAACTTTAGTGGTAAACAATTCTCCTTCAACAGCAATAAAATCGCCTAAATCGGTTAATTTTTTAAAGACCTGATTGTATTTTGTTTTGTCTTCTTCCGGACAAATTACGTCACGATTTAAGTACAATTGAATTCTGCCTTCACTGTCCTGTAGCTCGGCAAAACAGGCTTTCCCCTGATCGCGAACACTCATGAGTCGACCGGCGATCTTCACCTTCTTACCTTCTGAGAAACTTGACTTTATAGTAGTCGATGTATGATCTACTGTTACTAAATCGGCTGGATAAGGATTGATTCCAAGGCCGCGAAGTGTATTCAATTTTTCTCTTCTGATAACTTCCTGTTCTGATAATGCCATTGTGTACTTTTTTTAAGAGCGCAAATATAAGGTATAAGTTGCAGAGTTGCAAAGGTTAGGTTTCGTGTTTTATGGCGTTGTCATTTGCGTTGGAGCAAGAAGTTTAATGTTGTAACTTTGTAAAAATATTTGCCCATTTTCGCAATGAATAAAAATATCACACTTCAATATCTGGGAACCCAGGATTATAAAGAAACTTGGGAGTATCAGGAACTTCTTTTCAAGGAAATCGTCGATTTGAAAATAAAAAACAGGAGAGAGGATCTTGAGCTTGAAACGCCAAATTATTTTTTATTTGTAGAGCATCCGCACGTTTACACCTTGGGAAAAAGTGGAGATGAAGCCAATTTGCTTTTATCTGAAAAGCAACTTGAAAATAAAGGCGCGACTTTTTATAAAATCAATAGGGGTGGTGATATTACCTATCACGGTCCTGGGCAAATAGTGGGTTATCCAATTCTGGATCTTGAGAATTTTTTTACAGACATTCATAAATATTTACGGTTTCTCGAAGAAGCGATTATTATGACTTTAGCTGAATACGGTCTCAATTGTTCAAGAAGTGAAGGTGAAACCGGAGTTTGGCTAGATGTTGGGACGCCATTTGCACGAAAAATCTGCGCTATGGGAGTTCGTGCATCCCGATGGGTAACAATGCATGGCTTTGCATTAAATGTAAATGCAGATTTGGGTTATTTTGATAATATAATTCCGTGTGGAATACGAGGCAAATCGGTTACTTCGTTAAATGTGGAATTAGGTGTTAATAAAATTGATGAAGCTCAAGTCCGGCAAAAAATCATAAAACATTTTTCGAATTTATTTGAAGCGCAATTTAAGGAAGCAGCTTTTCATAATTAAGTTCAAGCTCTAGCTGTTCTTCAGGAAGCAGCCGAAACGACATTCTGTGGTATTTGGTAGTTCCATATTTTTGAATGGCTTCACGATGTTCTTTCGTGGGATAGCCTTTGTTTTGTTTCCAATTGTACATTGGAAATTCTTCGTGAATTGTATTCATGTATTCATCCCTATAGGTTTTTGCTAATATTGAGGCGGCTGCAATGCTCAGGTATTTAGAATCGCCTTTTATCACGCAAGTATGAGGAATGTCTTTTACGGGCTTAAACCTATTTCCATCAACTATTATATATAAAGGTAGCGGATTTAATTTCAAAATACATTCTTGCATTGCTCTAATCGAAGCGTTAAGGATATTTATTTCATCAATAATCAGTGGGTCCAAATGCGTTACCGAAAAGCACAATGCCTGCTGTTCAATAATTGGTCGTAAAACGTCTCTGCTTTTTTCTGAAAGTTGCTTCGAATCATTTAAGAATTCATTCGTAAAAGTGTCTGGAAGTATTACGGCTGCGGCAGTTACTGGTCCTGCAAGACAACCTCTTCCTGCTTCGTCAGTTCCTGATTCAAAAGCTAAATTTGAGAAATTTTTTAAAAGCATTTTAGTAAAATTCAAAAAACCAAATGTAATAATTTATCGTAATTTAAAATGAATAAAACAGACTGTAAAGAAATTTTAATAAAAAGTTAATGTTTTAAAGCAACCTTTAATAATTTGTTACATCTCTGTTAAAAGCAGAATGATTTCGTAAACAATGTTAATGTTTTTAAAAGTTAATTTTCGAATATTACCGGTAAATATTTGTTTAATTAAGAAATTATTAAGAAGTTTGCGGAATAACTAATTCAAATTAATTTAATATGAGATCGAAATTCAAATGGATTTTCACGCTTTTAATAGCGTTTTCTATGCAGTTTTCTTTTGCTCAAGAGAAAACTATCACGGGTGTAGTGACAGAGAATGGTATGCCTTTACCAGGTGTTTCTGTACTTGTGAAAGGCACATCGGTTGGCACGCAGACTGATTTTGATGGAAAATATTCTATCAAAGCAAGTACAGGTCAAGTTCTTGAGTTTTCCTATTTAGGGTTTAAGGCTCAATCAAAGACAGTAACTGCGTCAAACACTATTAATGCTGCTATGGCAGCTGATGATGCTACAGAATTGGGCGAAGTTGTAGTGGTTGGTTATGGTACAACAACCAAAGAAGCGTATGTTGGTACTGCAACAAAAATTAAAGCGGAGAATCTTGAGGCGAAAACAGTTTCGAATATTTCTCAGGCTTTAAAAGGTGAAGTAGCTGGTGTAAATGTTATTACTACTTCTGGACAACCTGGAACTGATGCAACTATTCGTATTCGTGGATTCGGATCTGTAAATGGAAGTAGAGCTCCACTTTATGTTGTGGATGGTGTTCCTTATGTAGGTGATATAAGTTCATTGAATCCTGCTGATACAGAATCGATAACAATTTTGAAAGATGCAACTGCAACAGCTGTTTATGGTTCTAGAGGAGCTAACGGTGTTGTTGTGATTGTTACTAAAAGAGGTAAAGCTGGAAAAAGCACTATAGAGGTTGACTTTAAAACCAGTTTTAATCAGGCTTTACTACCTCGTTACAGTGTGATTACTTCACCAGAGGAGTATGTTGGGCTATCATGGCAGTCAGTTCGTAACAGAGCTCAGTTAAATGGTGTTACGGATCCGGTAAATTTTGCTAATAACAATTTATTTGGAGGTAGTGGTTTTCACCCTGGATATAATATGTGGAATACTCCAGGTGATCAGTTGATCGATCCTGCTACAGGACAGATTGCTGCAGGTGTTACACGTAAATATACTCCAGAAAGCTGGGAAGATGTTGGTTTCCAAACAGCATACAGACAGGAAACTAATGTTCAGTTTAGTGGAGGTAATGATAAAACGCGTTATGCAAGTACTTTTGGTTATGTTGATGATCAGGGTTATATTGTGAACTCTAACTATAGACGTTATTCTACAAGATTAAACTTAGAGCATACTCCTAAAGATTGGTTGAAACTTGGAGCCAACATTGGGTATTCTGCTTCAAGATATAGTACAAATGGCCAGTCTTCTGACTCAGGAAGTATTTTTTGGTTTGTTGATAATATTCCATCAATTTATCCAGTTTATTTGAGAGACAATACTGGTGCTTTGGTTGCTGACCCTATTTATGGTGGTAGTCAATTTGATTATGGTGATGGATTAGCTGGAAGACCAGAAAGACGTTTTGGAGGTTTGACTAACTCTATTGGAGATGCTACTTATGATATGAACCGTGATTATGTTCACAGTTTAAATGGTAACTTCTCTTTTGATTTGAAGTTAACAGATGCTTTGCATTTTGAAAGCCGTTATGGTTTCCAACTTGAAAATACTGAGCAAAACGCAAGAAATAACCCTTTCTATGGTTCTGCTGCTACTCAATTTGGATCATTGTTTAAACAAGTTGACAATACAGTTAATCAGAACTTTTTACAATTATTGCGTTACAACAAAAGTTTTGGTAACCATGGTGTTGAAGCATTTGTGGCTCATGAATCAACTGAGTTTACAGGAAAATATTTTTCTGCGGGTAAATTTAATGCGATTCAATGGGATACATTCGACTTAGATCAGTATACAATTGCATCTGGCAAACCATCTTCTTATACTCAAGGATATTCTCTTGAGAGTTATTTTGGTCAGGTGTCTTACAACTATGCTCAGAAATACTACGTAACAGGTTCTGTTAGACGCGATGGTTCGTCTCGTTTCAGAAATGATAAATGGGGAACTTTTGGTTCGATAGGTGCGTCTTGGATAATTTCTAAAGAGTCTTTCCTGTCGGATTCTAAATTCCTAGATTATTTCAAAATCAAAGGTAGTTATGGTGTTGTAGGTGATCAAGGGCTTAGAGTTCGTTACGGATGGCAGATTTATAGCATTGAAGCTCCGGATGAGTATTCATTCATTGAAAGTACAGAACAAAGAAATCCAAATTTAACTTGGGAAACTTCTAAAATTGCTCAAGTAGGTTTTGAAAGTACTTGGTTTAATATGTTAGATGTTAATGTTGATTACTACGTTAAAAATACTGATAACTTATTTTTTGCTCAACAATTAGCACCTTCAACTGGTTATGTTCAAACATTCGTTAATGACGGTAGTTTGCGTAATAGTGGTTTGGAATTTGATATCAATGCACGTTTAATCAAAGCTAAAAATGAAGGCGATTTTAAATTCTCTGTTTCTGTAAACGGGGAATTACTTTCCAACAAAATTACAGAGATGCCGCTTGAGGCTAGTGGAAAAAGAAAAGTTATTGATGGGCAGATTTCTAAAGGACATTCTATATATGATTATTTCATGAGAGAGTGGGCTGGTGTAAATCCTGCTACAGGAGCTGCATTGTGGAATATGTACTATGATGATAAAAATGGGGATGGTGTTTTCGATGCAGGAGATTCTGCTATTGGTAATATGGCAATATACATGGATGCAAATCCAAATGCGGTAGTTGAAAAAACGACAACATCTAATTTTGCGCAATCTACTCAAAAATATGTTGGCAAGTCAGCTATTCCAACTGTCAGAGGTGCTTTTCGTTTAAATGCTTCATATAAAAACTTTGATATTACAGCTCAATTTGGATACAGTTTAGGAGGATATTCTTATGATAATGTTTATGCTGGATTGATGGGTAATGCCGCAATTGGGAGTAATAACTTCCATACAGATATCAGAGACAGATGGCAGCAGCCTGGAGACATTACAAACGTTCCAAGGATGACTGATGGTCTATCATCGGACGCGAACTGGAATTCCGTATCTACACGTTTCTTGACTAAGTCTGATTATATTTCTCTTAACAACGTTCAGTTGGGTTATACATTTCCTGCACGTTTTCTTGAAGGTATGAAACTTTCTAAACTTAACTTATTTGCATCAGGTGATAACCTTGCTTTCATAAGTGCTAGAAAAGGATTCAATCCAACGACAAGTGAAAACGGAAACAATAACACGTATACATACTCGCCACTCTCTACATTGAGTTTTGGGGTAAGAGTTGAATTTTAATAAAAAAAATGATGAAAAGAAAATTAATTTATTCGATGTTTGCAGTATCACTACTGGGAGTAGTGGGTTGCGGTGATGATTTTCTGGAGCCTGAGAGAAATACTCAGACGCTTACAGAACAGGATCTTGCTGATAATATTGTCAACAATCCAAAACTTGCTGACGGTACTTTAAATGGTCTTTATAGTTATATGATTACACCTGGAGCAGGTGGGACTACTGATCATGATGACTTTGGCCAAAAAGCAGTTGATATCTGGTCCGATATGTTGTCCGGAGATATGGCACTACAAAACAATGTCTATAATTGGTATGGTGGTTGGACTAACTTACAGCCAACAGTTGATTATACTCAAAGACAGAACAGAACAGTATGGGGTTATTACTTCAATATTATTCGTGGAGCTAATGGCTTAATCGCTAATGCGGGAGGAAATGATATTGTTCCTGATGATGCTACTGCTCGTCATAATTTAGGTCAAGCTAAAGCACTACGGGCTTATGGTTACTTCTATTTGACACAGTTATTTCAAAGAGGGTATACTCCTGCTCAGCCTATTTTGCCTCTTTACACTACGCCAGGTTTGCCTGCGGGTCCTAAAGTTCCTGCTTCTGAAATTTATGCTTTAATCGTTAAAGATTTAACGGATGCTGTTACCTTACTTGAGGGTTATGATAGAGGTGTTGTAAAGCAAAAGATTAATAAACCGGTTGCTCAAGGTTTATTGGCTTACACTTATGCTGCAATGGGTCAGTATGATCAGGTAAAAACAATTACCGATGATATTATTGCTAATAGTGGTAATCCTCTTACGACCGCTGCTCAAACAGCTGGAGCAGGTGCTGGATTTAACAACGTTGCTACTGCATCTTGGATGTGGGGTTACAACCTTAATGCTGAATTAGGAATCGATTTAATTTCATGGTGGGGTCAGGTAGATATCTTTACTTACAGCTATGCTGGTGCTGGGGATAGAAAAGTTATTGATAACCTTTTATTTTCAAAGATTCCTGTTGGTGATATCAGAAGAAATCAGTTTCAACCAAGTGGTACGTTTGCAGGTATGCCAGTTAACAAATTCTTCCATTCAGGAAGAGTTCAAAATGGACAACGTAACATTGATTCAGATTATATCTATATGCGTGTCGATGAGTTTTATTTGCTAAATGCTGAAGCTTCTGCTAAACTTGGTCAGGACGGAGATGCTAAAACTAGAATGTCTCAGTTATTAGCATTGCGTATGGGATCAGTGGCAGCTGCAAATGCTTATTTAGCTCCTCTTTCAGCGCAAGCATTGCAGGATGCAATTTATCTTCAAACGAGAATCGAATTATGGGGTGAAGGAAAAAGTTATTTTGCTTTGAAACGTAACAAAGCTATGATGACCAGAGGAACAAATCATTTTTATCAGGCTGGTCTTTCAATACCTTATGATGATGATCGTCTGACACTTCAAATTCCGATTTCGGAAATGAATAATAATTCGAACATTACTGAGCAAAACTAAATTTTAAAAAAAGTATTATGAAAAAATTATCTTTTTTATTATCGTCTTTGATGCTAGCTGTAGTTTTGCTAGTATCCTGTGAGGCTGATAATTCGGGTGACAATGCCCTTGAAGCAAGTAATTTTGTAGGTTTTGAATCTGCTAAAACAGTTATTGTTAATCCGGGAGAGTCAAAAAATCTGGAAGCGAAACTATATGCGACAGCTTCTTCTACTGAAAGAGTAGTGAAGCTAATTGTTGATGCCGCTACAACTGCCAACCCACAGTATTTTTCTGTTCCTGCTACTGTAACTATTCCTGCAGGAGCTACTGAAGTTGCTTTTAATGTATCTGTTACAGGTACTGATTTGGATGGTGGAAAATCAATTGTACTGAGAATCGAGGCTCAGGATGGATTAGATATATCTACATCTTACACTACTAGTATAAATCCTGTTACAGGTGTTTCAACTACAACTGTAACATCAGCTAAATTGACTATTAGCGCATACTCTTGTAATGAAAATCTTGTTGTGGTAAATTTAGCATTTGATAATTACCCTGAAGAGCAGTATTATGAATTGTATGACAGTGCGTCTAATTTAATTTCTTCAAACTCTGATGGTGCATATGCTGGATTAAATTTGAAAACGAAAAGAGAAGTCTTCTGTCTTCCTGACGGGGATTATTCTTTCATTCTTTATGATATATATGGAGATGGAATGTTTGATGGAACTAACACTGGTAATTTCGAAGTAGCAAAACTTACTGCTGAAACAGGTACTAAACTAGGTGGTGGATCAGGAAATTTTGGTGCTTTTCAAGTTGTGGAATTTAGTGTTCCATAAATTTAATAAGTTATTTTGATTAAGTAGCCGATGATTAGTCATTGGCTATTTTATTTATATGCATCTGTTAAATTTTAAAATTCTAAGTATTATTTCTTAGATTTGCTTAAATCTTTTAAAATAAATCAAAATGAAGATAAATTTTTACGCAATTTCATTATTGTTCGCAATAAACATGTCGTTTGGGCAGAATGCTGAGGAGCAGAAGAAAATACTCAAAACGTATGATCTAAATAAAGCAAAGGACTTGATGCATGATATAAAAGAGAAAGAAAAACTTCGTCAGTTTAAAATTGATAGTTATCTTTTGAGTAATGTAGGAAGTAAAACTCAAACTCTTTCTGATGGAAAAAAATACACTATTGTAGATATAATTGATGGTAAGCCTGTATTTATATCATCGGATAATGCATTGGCAGCGAAAGGAGCAAAAACAAATAAGCTATATCCTGGAGGTTCACTGGGACTAAGTCTAGAAGGAGAGAATATGAATATTGGTGTCTGGGATGGTGGCTGGGTACGTGGAACGCACACAGAATTTAACACAAGTTCATCATCAACAGTTTCTAGAGTTAGTTATCCAGATACTGCGTTAAACAATCCAGCAAGTGATGGTCACGGGACGCACGTAGCAGGTACAATAGGAGCCCGAGGTGCAAGTGTAAATGCTAAAGGGATGGCTCCAAAGTCTAAAATTCGTTCCTTTAATTGGGATAATGATGAAGGAGAAGTAGTATTTGAAGTTACCCAAACTGCATTATTGATATCGAATCACTCTTATGGTGTTCCAATTTACGCTAATGGAAGTCAGAATGCCCCTAATTGGTATATGGGAAATTATAATGATGTAGCGGCTGAATGGGATCAAATTCTATTTGATTTTCCTAGCTACTTAATGGTTGCTTCTGCAGGTAATTCTGGAGCAGAAACCTATACCGGTGGAATTGCTGAAGGCTATGACAAACTAACAGGGAATAAAAACTCTAAGAATAATTTAGTTATAGCAAATGCAAATCCAACAGTACATCCAATAACAGGTGTAATGTCAAATTTAGAAATAAATTCATCAAGTAGTCAGGGACCAACTGACGATGGAAGAATAAAGCCAGATTTGGCAGCAGATGGTACAAATCTGTTTTCATCTTATGATACGGATAATACATCATATCAGACGATTTCTGGCACATCAATGGCCTCTCCGAGTGCAGCTGGTACACTACTGCTTTTGCAACAACATTATAATAACTTGTATTCACAATTTATGAAAGCGGCTACACTAAAAGCATTAGTTTGCCATACAGCAATTGATGATGCTGCAATGGCTGGTCCAGATCCTAAATTTGGATGGGGAATGCTAAATGCTGAGGCAGCAGCTCAAACAATTTCTAAAAAGGCTGTTAATGAAGCATTAATAGTAGAGTCGGTACTTAATGCTGAAAATCCAAGTTATACAAAATCATTCTCTGTTTCCAATCCAAATAATCTTAAAGCTACTATCAGTTGGACAGATCCTGCTGGCGTATCAAGAAATGGATCGCTGAATAATTCTACTCCAGCTTTAGTAAATGATTTAGATTTAAGAATTACGAGTTCTGATGGAACAATATATTATCCATGGAAACTCCAGCTAAGTGATGTTACTGCACCAGCGATTAAAGGCGATAACATCGTAGACACTGTTGAAGGTATTAATGTTGAAGGGGCTTCGGGGACAAACTTTACCGTAACAGTGACTCACAAAGGATCATTAGTAAATCAAAGCCAGGCATTTTCATTAATACTTACTGGAACAGGAGTGAATTTAAGTACTGAAGAAAATTCAATCAGCGGCTTAAACTTCTGGCCAAATCCCGCTACAGACAACTTATACTTTAACCTGTCTAATGGCGCTACAGTTGATTCGATAAAGATTTTTGATATTTCAGGAAAACAAATGAATGTTAGGATAAATCATGATTTCATTGATGTATCGGCTTTACAGCAAGGTGTGTATATCATAAAGCTCAATACTGAATCCTCAAGTAATACATACAAGTTTCTCAAAAAATAAGAAATTAAATAAAAAAACAAACCCACTTTTTTAGTGGGTTTGTTTTTCCGTAAAACGCAATACGTAATGAGATTAAGAACTTTGATTTATCTGTTAATTTTGCCTCTTTCAAGTCTGGCCCAAGAAAACTTTAATAAAGCAGAGTCACTTTTCGCCAATAAGAAATTCCAAGAAGCACAGCAGATTTTTGAAAGTGTTATAAAACAAAATCCCAAAAATCTAAAAGCAATTGAATATCTCGGTGATATTCACGGAAATTTTCAGCAATGGAATGAAGCACTTGCATATTATTCTAAATTAAGAGCATTAGCGCCTCTAGAAGCAAACTATCATTATAAATACGGAGGTGTTCTCGGTATGATTGCAAAAGAAAGCAATAAATTTAAGGCTTTAGGAATGATTTCGGATATTAGAAATTCCTTTGAAAAGGCAATTTCATTGAATCCAAAACACATCGAGGCACGCTGGGCATTAATCGAACTTTATCTTCAATTACCCGGAATTGTTGGCGGCAGCGAATCCAAAGCTAATCGTTATGCAAATGAGCTCGCATCAATTTCGCCCGTTGATGGCTATTTGGCAAAAGGCAAAATCGCAGAATATTTCAACAGATATAAAACTGCAGAAAAACAATATTTGATGGCTGCAGCAATTGGTAACTCCAAAATGTGCTATCAAAAGCTATCCGATTTATATACTAAGATGAAGCAGCCTGAAAAAAGCAAACAAATTTTACTAAAGTATAACGAAAAATTCAAATCATAAATGCGTACACATTTTATAGCCATTGGCGGTAGCGCCATGCACAATCTCGCGCTGGCATTGCATGACAAAGGTTACAAAGTTTCAGGCAGCGATGATGCAATATTTGAACCGTCAAAATCCCGATTGGAAAAAAAGGAAATTATGCCTTTGGAACTTGGCTGGTTTCCAGAGAAAATCACTGCTGACATTGAAGCGGTCATTCTCGGAATGCATGCAAAAGCCGATAATCCCGAATTGCTAAAAGCACAGCAACTTGGCTTAAAGATATATTCGTATCCTGAATTTCTTTACGAGCAATCAAAAAACAAAACCCGCGTCGTTATTGGTGGTTCACATGGAAAAACAACGATAACCTCTATGATTTTACACGTAATGCACTATCATAATATTGAAGTGGATTACATGGTTGGAGCCCAACTGGAAGGATTTGACAATATGGTGCATCTTACAGAAAACAATGATTTTATTGTTCTTGAAGGCGACGAATACTTGTCATCGCCAATGGACAGAAGGCCAAAATTCCATCTTTATCAACCAAACATTGCTTTGATTTCCGGAATTGCATGGGATCACATCAACGTTTTCCCTACCTATGAGAATTATCTGGAGCAATTTCAGAAATTCATCAGCATGATTACTAATGGCGGAATATTAGTTTACAATGAAGATGATTTGGAAGTAAAGAAGATCGCCGAAGGAGCAAGCAATCCAATTCGAAAACTTCCTTATAAAACACCAAATTATAAAGTAGAAAACGGAACTACGCTGCTTGAAACTGCAGAAGGTTTTATGCCTATTGAAGTTTTCGGAGCACATAACCTGAACAATCTGGCGGGTGCAAAATGGATATGCCAGAATATGGGCGTTGACGAAGCTGACTTTCACGAAGCAATTGCAAGTTTTAAAGGTGCTTCAAAACGTCTCGAAAAAATTGCCGAAAACAAGCATAATGTCGCTTATAAAGATTTTGCACATTCGCCCAGCAAAGTTGCTGCAACTACAAAAGCAGTTAAAGAGCAATATCCGGATAGAAAACTTATCGCTTGCCTTGAATTGCATACGTACAGCAGTCTGAATCCGGAATTCCTCAAAGAATATGAAGGTGCGCTTGATGCTGCCGATGTTGCAGTTGTTTTTTATTCGCCGGACGCAGTTAAGATTAAACAGTTAGAGGAAGTTACGGCTTCGCAAATTGGGGACGCTTTTAATCGCAAAGATTTAATAATTTATACAAATCCAGCAGCCTTTAAGGAATATTTATTCCATTTGAAATATGATACTGAAGGAGTTGCCCTTTTGCTTATGAGTTCGGGAAATTATGGAGGACTAAATTTCGACGAGGTTAAGCAGCTAATAAATTAAAAGTACATTCAAAAAAAATCATAAGCCACATTTGATGTGGCTTTTTTTTATCCAAAAAATCACTAAATTAGTCTTTCAATTATACGCCATTCAGTTATGTCAGAAACCTCTTCTTTTCCGATTCGGAGTTGGTCCGAAGACGATAAACCCCGTGAAAAATTAATGCTCAAAGGCAAGAGCGCATTAAGCGATGCCGAACTTATTGCAATCCTGATTGGCTCCGGAAGCCGAAATGAATCAGCCGTCGATCTAAGCAAACGAATTTTGTCAGGATCCGATAACAATCTAAATTCTTTAGGAAAATTATCAATTGCACAATTAATTACATTTAAAGGAATTGGCGAAGCTAAAGCCATTTCTATAATTGCAGCAATGGAACTTGGTCGGCGCAGACGAGCCGAAGAAGCTGTTGTTCTGGCAAAAATCACTTCAAGCAAATCTATTTTCGACATTATGCAGCCCATTATCGGAGAACTTCCGCATGAAGAATTCTGGATTGTATATCTCAACAATTCCAATAAAGTTCTTTCAAAATCGCAATTAAGCAAGGGCGGAATTACGGGAACGCTGGTCGATGTCCGGCTCGTATTCAAAACCGCACTCGAACAGAGCGCAACCGCACTGATTCTATGCCACAATCATCCGTCAGGAACGTTAGTTGCAAGCGATGCCGACAAGCAAATAACACGAAAGCTTAAACTTGCTGGCGAAAGCCTTGACATAAAAATACTCGATCATTTAATTATTACAGAAAACAGTTATTATAGTTTTGCTGACGACGGAATCCTGTAAAACCTAATGTTTTGAAAAAAGTTATTTTTAAATGAAAAACTTTGCGACATTTGCGTAAATTACATCGATTTGAAAACTACAATTTCCGACATATTTTTTGATCTTGATCATACGCTTTGGGATTTTGAGAAAAATTCCGCATTAGCTTTTGAAGAAATTTTCAAGCAGCACGATATTAAGGTTGATCTTACGGAATTCCTATCGTATTACATTCCAATTAATGTCAAATATTGGGAGTTATATCGGAAAGATTTGATTTCACAAGCAGATTTGCGCTTAGGTCGATTAAAAGAAACGTTCGAATTGATCGATTTTACTATTGATGATGAAAAATTACTATTCTTATCCGAAGAATATATTGCCCATCTTCCAAAATACAACCATCTTTTCGATGGAACAATTGATATTCTGGACTACCTGAATTCAAAATACAATCTGCACATCATCACTAACGGATTTCACACTGTACAAGAAAGCAAATTGGCAAATGCTAATATCAGGCATTATTTTAAGACCGTTACCAATTCTGAAACCGCGGGCGTAAAAAAGCCAAATCCGATTATTTATGAACATGCATTACAAGTTGCACAGACAAGAAAAGAAACAAGTCTGATGATTGGCGATTGCATTGAAGCCGATGTTTTGGGAGCGTTGAATTGCGGTTTAGATGCTATTCTGTTTAATGAAAATAATATTGAAATTGGCCATGAGGTCAAACAAATTAATCACTTACTCGATTTAAAAAAATATCTGTAATGAAGAAATATCTTTTAATACTTCTGCTGGTTTCATTTAGCGGAATCGCACAATCAATCAACAATTATAAATATGTAATTGTACCGGTTAAGTTTGAGGATTTTAAGGAAAATCAATACCGCCTGAATACAATTACAAAAATGAAACTCAATGAACTGGGTTTTACCGCGTTTTATGATGCTGAAACAATTCCGGAAAACATCAATAAAGACAGATGTAATTTTTTATATGTAAATCTGGAAAACGGCAATGGATTTTTGAGTTTTAAAGTTTTTCTTACATTCAAAGATTGTCAAAATAATATTATTTTTCGAAGTAAAGCCGGTAATAGTAAGAAAAAACAATTTGAAGATGGTTTCCAAGAAGCGCTTCAAAACGCATTTCGTACTATGGAATACCAATATGAAGGAACTCTCCAAACTTCACAACCCAATAAAATTGCCTCAAATGCTGTAGAAAAACAAGTTGTGCCTGAACCTACAATTCTTCAGCCATCAGGAAAACTCACTGCCGAAGGAACTTCAAGCGGTTTCCTGCTTATTGATGACGCTTCTTCTAAAATCGTACTTCGTCTTATAAAAACTTCAGATCCAAAAACCTTTATTGCCTCTCGTCAGGCGCAGCAAGGCGTTTTAATCCAAAAGGAAAGCGAATGGTTTTTCGAGTATTACCAAAATGACAAAATGGTTTCTGAAAAAATCGACGTCAAGTTTTAATAACCGTACTTGTCTTTCCAGCGGTTTTTTAGAAATTCCCGAATCCCATTTTCACGTGAATTGTTTCCAGGATTGTATATCGGAGTATTTGATATCGCGTCCGGCAAAAATTCCTGCTCCGCAAAATTATTCTGGTAATCGTGCGAATATTTGTATTCTTCCCCATAGCCTAATTCTTTCATAAGCTTTGTAGGTGCATTTCGCAAATGAATCGGAACCGGTAAATCTCCGGTTTGCTTTACAATCTGCTGCGCTTGTCCAATCGCTAAATAACTGGCATTGCTTTTTGCAGACGTTGCTAAATAAACCGCGCACTGGCTCAGGATAATTCTGCTTTCGGGATAACCAATTGTAGAAACCGCCTGAAAAGTATTATTCGCCATTATAAAAGCAGTCGGATTCGCATTTCCAATATCTTCACTCGATAAAATCAGCATTCGGCGTGCAATGAATTTCACGTCTTCGCCACCTTCAATCATTCGGGCGAGCCAATAAACAGCGCCATTTGGGTCGCTTCCGCGAATAGATTTTATAAAAGCCGAAACAATATCATAATGCTGCTCGCCGGTTTTATCATACAAAACCGTGTTTTGCTGAACCAAACGCAAAACCTGATCGTTCGTAATGATAATTTTGTCTTCAGCGGAGGCGTTTACGACAAGTTCAAAAATATTCAATAACTTCCTTCCATCGCCTCCAGAAAGTCGTAACAGCGCTTCGGTTTCGCGTAATTCTATATTTTTGCGATTCAACACCATGTCTTTTTCCATTGCGCGCTGCAATAATGCTTCAAGATCTTCTCTTGAAAATGCATTAAGTACATAGACCTGACATCGCGACAGTAAAGCGGGAATTACTTCAAAACTCGGATTCTCTGTCGTTGCACCAATCAATGTGATCCAGCCTTTTTCAACTGCTGCCAATAAAGAATCTTGTTGCGACTTACTGAAACGATGGATCTCATCAATAAATAGAATCGGATTTTTCGCCGTGAAAAGCCCGCCGCTTTGTTTTGCCTTGTCAATAACTTCGCGAATATCCTTTACACCCGAATTTATCGCACTCAAAATATAGAACGGACGTTTCGATTCTTCGGCAATAATTTGCGCCAAAGTAGTTTTCCCCGTTCCCGGCGGTCCCCAGAAAATTAACGACGGAATAATTCCTTTCGCGATTTGCTGCGTTAACGAACCTTCAGGTCCAACCAAATGTAGTTGACTGATGTATTCTTCGAGTTTTTTTGGGCGTATTCTCTCGGCTAAAGGTGCTTCCATAATACAAAAATAAGATATTTTAAAGTTAAATTTTTTTGATAACTTTTTTATGAAGCATGTTCCGGCTGTCCGCTATATCTTTTCTCCGTGAAAAACGGAAGAAAAGGATGCCGCTCTCATCCGGGCTAGAAACTGCTTCTAAAATCAAATTGTCTGCTTTTATGACAAAATAGCATACAAATGTATTTGGGCAAATTTTTGATTCCAACTCCGAACCAAGACAAATTACCATGAACGATACTTCCTATTTTAAATATACGCCTTCGGTTTGGATTGTCCCGACTTTGCTGTTACTTGCAATTTGGGGAGTTTATTTCACCGAAGAGTTTTTCAATATCAGTTTAGCCGGCTACGGAATTTTGCCAAGAACTTTCTCCGGATTACAAGGAATTTTTTTGAGTCCGTTTCTGCACGGAGATTTAGAGCACATTACCAATAACTCGCTTCCACTTTTTATACTGACCGCCGCATTGGTTTATTTTTATCGCGGCGTTTCGCTGAAAGTGCTGTTTTACGGAATCCTGTTTTCAGGAATAATCACATGGATAATCGGGAGAGATTCCTATCACATTGGAGCAAGTGGCCTGATTTACGTGTTAGTTTCCTTTATTTTCTTCAAAGGATTAATCACAAAATATTACCGATTGATGGCATTGTCACTTACAGTAGTAACGTTTTATGGCGGAATGATCTGGTATGTTTTCCCCGATGTTGACAAAGCAATTTCATGGGAAGGACATTTGGCCGGATTAATCGTCGGATATGTTTTTGCCGTCCGGTTCAAAACACCGGATTATCACAAAGCACTTCAATACGATTGGCAAAAACCAGAATACAATCCGGATGACGATAAGTTTATGCAGCGTTTTGATGAAAACGGAAATTTTGTAAATCCGCCGCCGCCGGAACCTGAACAGGAATCAGAAAATACAGATTACAGAATTGTCTATAATTTTATTCCGGAAACAAAAAAAGAAGAAAATAGTTAACTGCGTTGGCGTACGGCTTCATAAAGGAATGCGCCGCATGCAACAGAAACATTTAATGAGCCAATTGTTCCAAACATTGGGAGCTTTGCTTTTTCATCAACAATCTTCAAAACCGACGGATTGATTCCGCGATCTTCAGAACCCATAATAATAGCAACAGGTTCGTTTAGTGAAATGTCATAAATATTCTGGTCTGTTTTTTCAGTAGCGGCAACCGTTTTGATTCCGGAACCCTGAAGATAGAAAATAGCATCCTTAATGTGCTCAACTTTACAAATCGGAACATTAAAAACAGCGCCGGCAGAAGTTTTTACGGTATCACCATTTACTGGAGCTGAACCTGCTTTTTGAACAATAATTCCGTTAACTCCGGTACATTCAGCCGTTCGGATTATCGCGCCAAAATTTCGAGCATCTGAAATCTGGTCTAAAATCAAAAACAACGGAACTTTACCCGATTCTACAACGCTATCCACTAAAAGTTCAATTTCCTGAAAACCAATTGGCGAAATTGTAGCAACCGCGCCTTGATGATTATTTGGCGTCAATCGGTTCAGTTTTTCAACGGGAACATAGGAAAAATTGATGTTGTTGCGTTTCATCACTTTCATCAGATCTTTCATCAATTCGCTTGAGATATCTTTTTGGATAAAGACTTTGTCTATTTCCTTTTTTGCTAAAATCGCTTCTGAAATTGCCCTGATGCCGAATATTTGGTGTTCTTTTTCCATGGCGCAAAGATATAAAAAACATCTGTTTTCCGAGATAAAAAATATCGTGCAGAATCAGTCTAGAAATTTGTCTTGAAACTAATGTGAACAATCGAGTTCGAAAGCTTAACTTCTTGTTCGTTTGTGCTTCCGTTTGCATAAACGAGATTCAGTAGTCCGTTTTTTGTAAGAAGTCCAAAGCCAAAGCCAATTCCAAGAAGCTTTCCGCTGTTGTCAGTCGATTCATCGCGAAAATAACCATAATCGGTAATCGTATGGATGTAAAGATTCGACGCAACGGCATAACGATATTCGGCTAAAATAGAAGTGAGTAAATTTGCCTGAAGGCTGTTTTCGTTGAATCCGCGAATGGAATTTATTCCGCCAAAGCGATACAATTCATTAATAATGTAACTGTAGCTTTTCAGGTAATAATTTTGGCTTTTTATGTTGAAGCTGTTCTTTTTGTCCAGATAGAAATTGTGCATCAGGTTGGCGCTGAAAAATAATTGCTGTTCAGAATCGATTTTGGAAGTTCGTTTTCCGATTCCGCCTTTAAGCCTGATTCGGGTTTTTTCCGGGAATAAAAAATCATCGGTTTTATAATCGGTAAATTCAAAATCAGACGTGACGAACGAATTTTCATAATCACTGATGCTAAAATTGTTCTGATTCTGAATATCGCTCGATTCTGTCGCCTGATAACCGATATATAATCTCGTGTTATAATTAAAATAATAACCAAGATCTAGCGCGGTTCTGGTGTTCTGAAAAGTGCTGTCCTGCTTGAAAATATTCAAGGATGCTTTTAATCCGAATCTTGTTTTGAAAACATATGGAAGCTCAATTCCGGCGTTAAAAGTTTTCTGGTCGTTTCCGTCACTTTTCCAGAAAAGCGTAAATTCTTCTCCGGTATTTAAAGCGTTTACTAATAATAAATCGAGGTATCCGTTTAATTTTACATTTTCATTATCGTCATTTGCAAATCCGATAAAACCTTCAAACTTATTCGATTTTGCTTTTTCAAGATATACATAAACTTTGGTCGTGTCCTTTGTAAAGAGGATTTCAGGATATTTAGTTTGACTTACAAAACGGAATTTCTCGAAATCGGAATGTAGTTTTTTCAATGTTTCCTGATTGAAAGTTTTGTTTTTATAAAGTCGCCGGATGTTTTTTTTATGTCCTTCCGGAAATTTCCCGTAGCCGTTATACACGATATCGTTTAATTGCCGTTTTAATCCGGTTTCGACTTGAAGTTCGGCAAATAATTTAGTGTTGATTTTACTGAAATTTTCAAGTTTCATTTTAGCGAGCGAATATCCTTTTCTCTCGAGTTCATTTAGTTTGGCATTCAAAAAAACTTGTGTTTCAGAAAACGGTATTTGAATCGTATCTTTTTCAAAATCCAGAATTTCATTAGTTTTTTTTCGCACATCCGGACTTATATATATATGTATGGATTTTGTTTGTTTTCCAAGGCTGAAAGATGTTTTGAAAATGCTGTCATTGACTTTTGTATTTTCAAGTACTTCATTTTCAATAAATCCGGATTGGATTAATTTGTCGGAAAGTAGGTTTATTTCAGTAATTACCGATTTTGCATCCGAATGGGTTTTAATGTAGGAAGTAGAATCTATGATTTTGTTTTCGCGTTCTGAACTTCCTGAAATTTCCAAATATAATTTCTGCGCCTGAAGGTTCAAGTGTAAAAATAATATCGGTAACATGAAAAGCAGTCTTTTCAAAACAAAATAATTTTGATAAAAGTAACGCAAAAAATAGCGATTTCATATAAAAAATAAATTGTTGAAGAATATACTTGAAAATTAATGTTTTAAGATTTGTTTCGTTAAAAATAATTCCTACATTTGCAACCCCGTAAAAAGCGGGAATTTTATATATAAGTAATTTTTAGTATTAATTATGCCAACAATTCAACAATTAGTAAGAACTGGAAGAACTCAGATAACTAAGAAGAGTAAATCGGTTGCTTTAGATTCTTGTCCTCAAAGAAGAGGTGTTTGTACGCGTGTTTACACTACAACTCCAAAAAAACCAAACTCAGCGATGCGTAAAGTAGCGCGTGTACGTTTGACTAATGGAAATGAAGTAAATGCTTACATCCCTGGTGAAGGACATAATCTACAAGAGCACTCGATAGTATTAGTTAGGGGTGGAAGGGTTAAAGATTTACCGGGAGTTAGATACCACATCGTTCGTGGTGCGCTTGATACATCAGGTGTAGCTGGAAGAACGCAAAGAAGATCTAAATACGGTGCTAAACGCCCTAAAGAAGCAAAAAAGTAATTTAAACTTTTAAGAAAAAGACATGAGAAAAAGAGCGGCCAAAAAAAGACCCCTTTTACCAGATCCGAGGTTTAATGACCAACTGGTAACCCGTTTTGTGAACAACTTAATGTGGGACGGAAAAAAATCAACAGCTTTTAAAGTTTTTTATGATGCAATTGACATCGTAGAGGCTAAAAAGCAAGATGCTGAGAAATCATCATTGGAAATCTGGAAAGATGCTTTAACGAACGTTATGCCTCACGTAGAAGTACGTAGCCGTAGAGTTGGTGGAGCTACATTCCAAATCCCAATGCAAATTCGCCCAGATCGTAAAATCTCCATGGCAATGAAATGGATGATCCTTTACGCTCGTAGAAGAAATGAGAAATCTATGGCTCAACGTTTAGCTTCTGAAGTTTTAGCTGCTGCTAAAGAAGAAGGTGCTGCCGTTAAGAAAAGAATGGATACTCACAAAATGGCTGAAGCAAATAAAGCATTCTCTCACTTTAGATTTTAATCATAAGAAATGGCAAGAGATTTAAAATATACAAGAAACATTGGAATTGCTGCTCACATTGATGCCGGTAAAACGACAACAACTGAGCGTATCCTTTTTTATACTGGTAAATCACACAAAATTGGTGAAGTGCACGATGGTGCTGCAACAATGGACTGGATGGCACAGGAGCAGGAGCGTGGTATTACCATTACTTCGGCTGCTACAACTTGTGAGTGGAATTTTCCAACTGAGCAAGGAAAAACGCTTCCAGAAACGTTACCTTACCACTTCAATATTATCGATACCCCGGGACACGTGGATTTTACCGTAGAGGTAAACCGTTCTTTAAGAGTATTGGATGGTCTTGTTTTCTTATTTAGTGCTGTTGATGGTGTTGAGCCACAGTCAGAAACTAACTGGAGACTTGCAGATCAGTACAGAGTTCCACGTATGGGATTCGTAAATAAAATGGACCGTCAAGGGTCAAACTTCCTTGGAGTTTGTCAACAGGTTCGTGATATGTTGAAATCAAATGCAGTAGCAATCACATTGCCAATTGGTGATGAGGCTGACTTTAAAGGTGTAGTTGACTTGGTTAAAAATCAGGCTATCGTATGGCATGATGAAACTTTAGGAGCTACATTCGATATCGTGCCGATTCCAGCTGATATGGTTGACGAGGTTAAAGAATACAGAGATATTCTTATCGAAGCGGTTGCTGATTATGATGAAAACCTACTTGATAAGTATATGGAAGATCCAGATTCTATCACTGAGGAAGAAATCAACGTAGCATTAAGAGCTGCAACTATGGACATGGCAATCATCCCGATGATCGCAGGTTCTTCATTTAAAAACAAAGGTGTTCAATTTATGTTGGATGCTGTATGTAAATATTTGCCTTCTCCGATGGATAAAGAAGGTATCGAAGGAATCGATCCTGATGATGCTGATTTATTAGAAGAAGATCAAACTAAAATCCTTCGTAAGCCAGATGTAAAAGAGCCGTTTGCTGCTCTTGCATTTAAGATTGCAACGGACCCGTTCGTAGGTCGTTTGGCTTTCTTCCGTGCTTATTCAGGGCGTCTTGATGCTGGTTCTTACGTTTTGAACACACGTTCAGGAAACAAAGAAAGAATTTCTCGTATCTACCAAATGCACGCTAACAAGCAAAACCCAATCGAGTATATCGAGGCTGGTGATATTGGAGCTGCTGTTGGATTTAAAGATATCAAAACAGGTGATACATTGTGTGATGAAAAACACCCGATTATCCTTGAATCAATGAAATTCCCTGCGCCGGTAATCGGTATCGCAATTGAGCCTAAAACTAAGGCTGACGTAGATAAGATGGGTATGGCTTTGGCTAAATTGGCTGAAGAAGATCCAACATTTACGGTTAGAACAGATGAGGCTTCAGGGCAAACTATTATCTCAGGTATGGGTGAGCTTCACCTGGATATCCTTGTAGATCGTATGAAACGTGAATTCAAAGTAGAGGTTAACCAAGGTGAGCCTCAGGTTGAGTACAAAGAAGCGTTTACAAAATCTGCTACACACAGAGAAACATACAAAAAACAATCTGGAGGTCGTGGTAAATTCGGTGATATCGTATTTACACTTGAGCCGGCAGAAGCTGTTGATGGTAAAGTTCCTGTAGGATTACAATTCGTTAACGCTGTTAAAGGTGGTAACGTTCCTAAAGAATATATCCCTTCTGTAGAGAAAGGTTTCCGTGAAGCAATGAAAACTGGGCCATTAGCGGGTTACCAAGTAGATAGTTTGAAAGTAACCTTAACGGATGGATCTTTCCACCCTGTGGATTCTGATGCACTTTCTTTTGAATTGGCTGCTAAAATGGGTTACAAAGAAGTAGCGAAAGCTGCTGGAGCGATTGTTCTTGAGCCTATCATGAAAATGGAAGTTATTACGCCGGAAGAAAACATGGGAGATATCGTTGGTGATATCAACCGTCGTAGAGGTCAGGTAAATGACATGGGTGACAGAAATGGTGCAAAAACCATTAAAGCTGATGTGCCGTTATCAGAGATGTTCGGATATGTTACAACATTGAGAACTTTATCTTCTGGTCGTGCAACTTCAACAATGGAGTTTTCGCACTACGCTGAAACACCGGCTAACATTTCGGAAGCTGTAATCAAAAAAGCAAAAGGTAACGCTTAATTTTTAAAAAGATGAGTCAAAAAATCAGAATAAAATTGAAATCTTACGATCACATGTTGGTTGATAAATCTTCAGAGAAGATCGTAAAAACAGTAAAAAGCACTGGAGCTGTAGTAACCGGACCTATTCCGTTGCCAACGCACAAAAAACTTTTTACAGTACTTCGTTCTCCGCACGTAAACAAAAAAGCGAGAGAGCAATTCGAAGTAATGTCATACAAAAGACTAATTGATATTTACTCTTCGTCTTCAAAAACAATTGACGCTCTTATGAAATTAGAGTTGCCAAGCGGTGTTGAAGTAGAGATCAAAGTCTGATAAAAGTATAGGGAATTAAGATTTGAGTATTGAGATTTGTTTCAATACTCAATTCTTATGTTTCATTACAAACAAAAAGAGAATTTAAACCGATTGGCAATCATTGTCAATTGTTCATTATTAATTATTAATTATTTTTTATGTCTGGGTTAATTGGTAGAAAAATCGGCATGACCAGCATCTTTGATGAGAACGGGAAAAACATTCCTTGTACGGTAATCGAAGCTGGACCATGCGTTGTTACCCAAGTCAGAACCAAAGGTGTTGACGGGTATGAAGCGTTGCAACTTGGTTTCGATGACAAAAACGAGAAACATTCCACGCAAGCGGCTATTGGCCACTTTAAAAAAGCAGGAACTGTAGCTAAGAAAAAAGTCGTTGAATTCCAGGATTTCGCAACAGAGCAAAAATTAGGAGACGTTATTAACGTATCTATTTTTGAAGAAGGAGAATTTGTAGATGTACAAGGTGTATCTAAAGGTAAAGGTTTCCAGGGTGTTGTTAAACGTCACGGTTTTGGTGGTGTTGGGCAAGCTACTCACGGTCAGCACAACCGTCTTAGAGCGCCAGGATCTGTAGGAGCTTCTTCTTATCCTTCCAGAGTATTCAAAGGAATGCGTATGGCAGGAAGAATGGGTGGAGATAATGTAAAAGTACAAAACCTTAAGGTGTTAAAAGTTGTTGCCGACAAAAATTTGATCTTGATCAAAGGTTGCGTTCCGGGACACAATAACTCTTATGTAATTCTTCAGAAGTAATGGAAGTAAAAGTTTTAAATTTCAACGGAAAAGAAACTGGCAGAACGATCACTCTTTCTGATTCAGTATTCGGAATTGAGCCAAACAATCACGCTGTTTACCTAGATGTAAAGCAGTATTTGGCAAATCAGAGACAAGGTACTCACAAAGCTAAAGAAAGAGCTGAAGTTGCAGGATCTACTCGTAAGATCAAAAAGCAAAAAGGTACTGGTACAGCTCGTGCCGGTTCTGCAAAAAACCCATTGTTCAAAGGTGGAGGTACAGTTTTCGGACCACGTCCAAGAAGCTATTCTTTCAAATTGAACAAAAGTTTGAAGCGTCTTGCTAGAAAATCTGCCTTAGCGCTTAAAGCAAAAGAATCAAATTTAATCGTATTAGAAGACTTCAATTTTGAAACTCCAAATACTAAAAATTTCATTAACGTTTTGAAAGCTTTAGGGTTAGAAAATAAAAAATCGTTATTCGTGTTGGGTGATTCAAATAAAAATGTATATTTGTCCTCACGCAATTTAAAGGCTTCTAACGTTGTAAGTAGCTCAGAATTAAGCACTTACGCCATTTTAAACGCTAATAATTTAGTGCTTTTAGAAGGTTCTTTAGAAGGAATTGAAGAAAATTTAAGCAAATAATACGAATATGAGCATCATAGTTAAGCCTATCGTAACAGAGAAAGTAACCAAACAAAGTGAGGTTTTGAACCAATTTGGTTTCGTTGTTGATAAAAAAGCAAACAAAGTACAAATTAAGAAAGCTGTTGAAGCTGCTTATGGAGTATCAGTTGTTAGCGTTAATACAATGAACGTTAGACCAGATAGAACTACAAAATACACTAAAAGTGGTTTAATAAGTGGAAAGACGAATGCTTATAAAAAAGCAATCGTACAAGTACAAGAAGGAGAAACAATAGATTTTTACAATAATATCTAATAAATAAGGCAGCATTATGTCAGTTAGAAAATTAAAACCTATTACCCCGGGTCAGCGATTTAGAGTTGTTAATGGTTATGACGCCATTACAACTGATAAGCCGGAGCGTTCATTAATCGCACCGATAAAAAACTCAGGAGGTAGAAATAGTCAAGGAAAGATGACCATGCGTTATACGGGTGGTGGTCACAAGCAGAGATATCGTATCATCGATTTCAAAAGAACTAAAGATGGAATTCCAGCTTCAGTTAAATCTATTGAATATGATCCAAATCGTACTGCGTTCATCGCTTTGTTAGCTTATGCTGATGGAGAGAAAACTTATATTATTGCTCAAAACGGATTACAGGTAGGTCAGAAATTAGTTTCTGGTGCTGAAGCTTCTCCGGAAATTGGGAATACATTGCCTTTAAGCAAAATTCCGTTGGGAACTGTAATTTCATGTATTGAATTACGTCCGGGTCAAGGGGCTGTTATCGCTCGTTCGGCTGGAACTTTTGCACAATTAATGGCAAGAGATGGAAAATATGCTACAATTAAAATGCCTTCTGGTGAAACAAGATTGATCTTGTTGACTTGTTCGGCTACAATTGGAGCTGTTTCTAATTCTGATCACCAATTAGTTGTATCCGGAAAAGCGGGTAGAACAAGATGGTTAGGAAGAAGACCTAGAACTAGACCAGTAGCAATGAACCCTGTCGATCACCCAATGGGTGGTGGTGAAGGACGTTCTTCAGGTGGACATCCACGTTCAAGAAAAGGATTGCCAGCTAAAGGTTACAGAACCCGTTCTAAGCAAAACCCGAGTAATAAGTATATCGTAGAACGTAGAAAGAAATAATAAGATATGGCACGTTCATTAAAAAAAGGACCTTTTGTACACTATAAACTAGATAAAAAAGTTCAGGAAAACATTGAAAAAGGAAACAAAGGAGTTGTTAAGACATGGTCTCGCGCTTCTATGATTACTCCTGACTTTGTTGGACAAACTATCGCAGTTCACAATGGTCGTCAGTTTGTACCGGTTTACGTAACAGAAAACATGGTAGGGCATAAATTAGGAGAGTTTTCACCAACTAGATCATTCCGTGGTCACGCTGGAGCAAAAAATAAAGGTAAAAAATAAGAAGCAATGGGAGTTCGTAAAAGAGAAAGAGCCGAAGGCATCAAAGAAGCTAACAAGCAGATCGCTTTCGCAAAATTGAATAACTGCCCTACTTCACCTAGAAAAATGCGCTTAGTAGCAGACTTGGTAAGAGGACAGAAGGTAGAAAGAGCTTTGAATATTTTAAGATTCAGCTCTAAGGAAGCTTCAAGAAAGTTAGAAAAACTATTGTTATCTGCAATCAATAACTGGGAACAGAAAAATGCTGAAGGTAATGTAGCAGAAGCTGGCTTAATTGTAAAAGAAATCCGTGTTGACGGAGGAATGATGTTGAAAAGACTTCGTCCAGCGCCACAAGGAAGAGCACACAGAATTAGAAAACGTTCTAACCACGTTACAATCGTATTAGGACAATTAGATAACACACAAGCAAATTAATTAAGATGGGACAAAAGACAAATCCAATTGGGAATAGACTTGGGATCATCAGAGGTTGGGATTCTAACTGGTATGGTGGAAATGACTACGGTGACAAAATCGCTGAAGACTATAAAATCAGAAAGTACATCCACGCTCGTTTATCAAAAGCTAGTGTATCAAAAGTAATCATCGAGAGAACTTTGAAACTTGTAACCGTTACTATCACTACTGCAAGACCTGGTATCATTATCGGAAAAGGCGGACAAGAGGTAGACAAGTTGAAAGAAGAACTTAAGAAAGTTACTGACAAAGAGGTTCAAATCAACATCTTTGAAATCAAAAGACCTGAACTTGATGCTTATCTAGTTGCGACTAGCATTGCTCGTCAGATCGAAAGCCGTATTTCTTACAGAAGAGCTATCAAAATGGCTATTGCTGCCTCAATGCGTATGAACGCTGAAGGTATCAAAGTTTTGATCTCTGGTCGTTTGAATGGTGCTGAGATGGCGCGTTCAGAAGGTTTTAAAGAAGGACGTATTCCTCTATCAACTTTCAGAGCCGACATTGATTATGCTTTGGCTGAAGCTCACACTACTTATGGTAGAATGGGTATCAAAGTATGGATCATGAAAGGTGAAGTTTACGGAAAGAGAGATCTTTCTCCACTTGTAGGCATGGACAAAAAACAAGCCGGACAAGGTGGTGGTAAAGGTGGAGATTCTCCAAGAGGAGATCGTAAGCCGTTCAACAAGGACAGAAAACCTGGACAAGGTGGACAAGGTGGAGACCGTAAAAGAAAGTAAATTTTTTAAAAAGTAAAGAAAAATGTTACAGCCTAAAAGAACAAAATACCGCAAGGTACAAAAAGGTAAAATGAAAGGTAATTCCCAAAGAGGGCATGAACTTTCTAATGGAATGTTCGGAATTAAATCTGTACACGAAGACGGAATGTTTTTGACTTCTCGCCAAATCGAAGCTGCGCGTATTGCTGCAACTCGTTTTATGAAAAGAGAAGGTCAATTATGGATCAAAATTTTCCCAGATAAGCCTATCACCAAAAAGCCTCTTGAGGTACGTATGGGTAAAGGTAAAGGAGCGGTTGAATATTGGGCTGCTGTTGTTAAACCAGGAAAAATTATGTTTGAAGTTGGTGGAGTTCCATTGTCAGTTGCAAAAGAAGCTTTGCGTCTTGCAGCTCAGAAACTACCAGTTAAAACTAAATTCGTCGTTGCTAGAGATTTCGAAGCATAATTAATATTTATTATGAAACAATCAGAAATAAAAAATCTTTCTGCAGCGGAGTTGCAAGAAAAACTTAGCCAGACTAAGAAAACTTATGCCGACTTAAAAATGGCTCACGCTATTTCTCCAATCGAGAATCCGCTTCAAATCAGAAGCGTTAGAAAGGCAGTTGCAAGACTGGCTACCGAGTTAAGCAAAAGAGAGCAACAATAATTCTGCTACTAAAATGGAAGATAAAAGAAATTTAAGAAAAGAAAGAATTGGTGTTGTTACATCAAACAAAATGGATAAATCCATTGTTGTTGCGCAAGTAACAAGAGTAAAACACCCGTTATACGGTAAGTTCGTGTTGAAAACGAAGAAATTCGTTGCGCATGACGAAACAAACGACTGTAACATTGGAGATACTGTAAAGATCAGCGAAACGCGTCCTATGAGTAAATCAAAATGTTGGAGATTAGTTGAAATCATTGAAAGAGCTAAATAATTATGGTACAACAGGAATCAAGACTAAAAGTAGCAGATAACACGGGAGCAAAAGAAGTTTTAACTATCCGTGTTTTAGGAGGTACCAAAAGAAGGTATGCCTCTGTTGGAGACAAGATTGTAGTATCAATTAAAGATGCAACTCCAAACGGAAACGTAAAAAAAGGAGCTGTTTCAACTGCAGTTGTGGTACGTACCAAAAAAGAAGTGAGAAGAGCCGACGGTTCTTACATCCGTTTCGACGATAATGCTTGTGTTCTTTTGAACGCAGCTGGCGAAATGAGAGGAACGCGTGTTTTTGGTCCGGTAGCAAGAGAACTTCGTGAAAAACAATTCATGAAAATTGTATCATTAGCACCAGAAGTGCTTTAATTATTTGCAAGATGATAAAGCTAAAAATAAAATCAGGTGACGTAGTAAAAGTTATCGCCGGTGACCACAAAGGAACCGAAGGTAAAGTTGTACGTGTTTACAAAGAGAAAAACAAAGCGGTTGTCGAAGGAGTTAACATGGTATCGAAACATACGAAACCAAGTGCAAAAAATCCTCAAGGCGGAATCGTTAAAAAAGAAGCTCCAATTCATATTTCAAACTTAGCGCTTATAGATCCAAAATCTAAAACTGCAACTAAAGTTGGAACAAGAACTGAAGGAGATAAGAAAGTAAGATTTTCAAAAAAATCTAATCAAGTATTATAGTCATGGCATATACACCTAGATTAAAACAAGAGTACAAAGACCGCGTTGTGTCTGCTCTTAAAGAAGAATTCGGTTACAAAAACGTAATGCAGGTTCCTAAACTTGAAAAAATCGTTTTAAGTAAAGGAGTTGGTGCGGCCGTTTCTGATAAGAAACTAATTGACTATGCAGTTGATGAGTTGACTAAAATCACCGGACAAAAAGCAGTTTCAACAATCTCTAAGAAAGACGTTGCGTCATTCAAATTGAGAAAAGGAATGCCGATTGGTGCAAAAGTAACGTTGCGCGGAGAAAGAATGTATGAGTTCCTTGACAGACTGATTACTTCAGCTTTGCCACGAGTTAGAGATTTCAGCGGTATCAAAGCTACTGGTTTCGACGGAAGAGGAAACTACAACCTTGGTGTTTTAGAGCAAATTATTTTCCCTGAGATTGACATTGATAAAGTGAACAAAATCACAGGAATGGATATTACATTTGTTACTTCTGCACAAACAGACAAGGAAGCAAAATCATTATTGGCTGAATTAGGTTTACCTTTTAAAAAGAATTAAGACATGGCTAAAGAATCAATGAAAGCCCGTGAGGTGAAAAGAGAAAAAACGGTAGCAAAATATGCTGAGAAAAGAAAAGCTTTGAAAGAAGCCGGAGATTTCGAAGGATTACAAAAATTACCGAAAAACGCTTCTCCAGTTCGTATGCACAACCGTTGCAAACTTACCGGAAGACCAAGAGGGTACATGAGACAATTCGGAATTTCACGTGTTACTTTCCGTGAAATGGCTAATAACGGATTAATTCCGGGAGTAAAAAAAGCCAGCTGGTAAAAAATATTTTTTACCATTTTGATATTTCAACAGATAGTTGTAAGTTTGCCGCTCTTTTGACGGCAGCTTATAACTGTCTGTTAATTATAAAGTAGAGTTTTAATGGTTTCAGGTTCTACCGGATGGCCCGGAAAGAATACCAAAACCGAAATTTAATAAATATGTACACAGATCCAATTGCGGATTATTTGACCAGGGTTAGAAACGCTGTGGCTGCAAACCACAAAGTCGTTGAAATTCCTGCTTCTAATCTAAAGAAAGAGATTACCAAGATCTTATTTGATCAAGGATATATCTTGAGTTACAAATTTGAGGACAACTCTGTTCAGGGTTCAATCAAAATTGCTTTGAAGTACGATAAAGATACTAAAGAGCCTGTAATTAAGGATATCCAAAGAATTAGTAAACCAGGTTTACGTAAGTATTCAGGTTCAGCAAAAATTCCTCGTATCCTTAACGGATTAGGAATTGCTATCGTTTCCACATCAAAAGGTTTGATGACAGGAAAACAAGCCAAACAACTTAATGTTGGTGGTGAAGTAATCTGTTACGTATACTAAAAAAAGATTAGAAGATGTCAAGAATAGGTAAAAATCCTGTAACGATTCCAGCTGGTGTAACTGTTTCAGTTGCTGATGGAATTATAACAGTAAAAGGAAAAAACGGTCAACTTACACAGGAGTTTTCGGACGTAACTGTAACGGTTGAAGGTGATCAGGTTCAAGTTGAAAGATCATCTGATCATAAAGACCAGAGAGCAAAACACGGATTATACAGATCATTGATCAATAATATGATCATTGGAGTGTCAGAAGGTTTTACAAAACAATTAGAGTTAGTAGGTGTCGGATACAGAGCGTCAAACCAAGGACAAAAACTTGATTTGGCTTTAGGTTTCTCTCACAACATCGTTCTAGAAGTTGCTCCTGAAGTAGTGGTTGAGACTATTTCTGAGAAAGGTAAAAATCCAATCGTAAAATTAACATCATTTGACAAGCAATTGTTAGGAGCTGTAGCTGCGAAAATCAGAGGATTCCGCAAACCAGAACCGTACAAAGGAAAAGGTGTGAAATTCGTAGGTGAAGTATTAAGAAGAAAAGCAGGTAAATCCGCTTAAAAAAATATAAGATTATGTCATTAACAAAATCTGATAGAAGACAGAGAATTAAATTCAGAATTAGAAAGATCGTTAGCGGTACTGCTGCAAAACCAAGACTTTCTGTATTCAGAAGCAATAAAGAAATCTACGCACAACTAATTGATGATGTGAACGGAGTAACTTTATTGGCTGCATCTTCAAGAGAAAAAGAAGTAGGTCAAGGTACTAACGTAGAAGTTGCTGCATCAGTTGGAAAACTTGTAGCAGAAAAAGCGTTAAAAGCCGGGTTCGAGGCAGTAACTTTCGATAGAGGAGGTTATTTATACCACGGACGTATTCAATCATTAGCAGAAGGCGCAAGAGCCGCTGGACTTAAATTCTAATTTATTTATGAAAAATAGAAATATAGAATCGGTAAAACCAAGCGGACTTGAATTAAAAGATCGTCTGGTAAGTGTAAATCGTGTTACTAAAGTTACAAAAGGTGGTAGAGCTTTCGGTTTTTCTGCAATTGTAGTAGTAGGTGATGAAAATGGAGTTGTTGGTCACGGATTAGGAAAATCTAAAGATGTTTCTGAAGCAATTGCGAAAGCAGTAGAAGATGCAAAGAAAAATCTTGTAAAAATTCCTCTAAGCGGTCAGTCGGTTCCTCACGAACAAAAAGGTAAATTTGGTGGAGCACGTGTGTTCTTAATGCCTGCATCTCATGGTACAGGAGTTATTGCTGGTGGAGCTGTTCGTTCGGTTCTTGAATCAGTTGGAATTCACGATGTATTATCAAAATCACAAGGATCATCAAATCCTCACAACGTAGTAAAAGCAACTTTTGATGCTTTACTTCAAATGAGAAGCGCGCACACTGTTGCAAAACAAAGAGGTGTTTCTTTAGAAAAAGTATTTAAAGGTTAATCAGGGAAATTATGGCTAAATTATTAGTAAAACAAGTAAGAAGCAAAATCAACTGTCCGCTTACTCAAAAAAGAGGTTTGGAAGCTTTAGGTCTTCGTAAAATGGGCCAAGTTGTAGAGCATGAGTCAAATCCTGCGATCCTTGGGATGATAAACAAAGTTAAACACTTAGTTTCTGTAGAAGAAGCTAAATAACAAATATAGTTATGAATTTAAGTAACTTACAACCTGCTGAAGGTTCTACGCACAATCAGAATAAAAGATTAGGACGTGGTGAAGGTTCTGGAAAAGGTGGTACTTCCGCAAGAGGTCACAAAGGAGCAAAATCCCGTTCAGGTTATTCTAAAAAGATTGGTTTTGAAGGTGGACAAATGCCGCTTCAAAGACGTGTGCCTAAGTTTGGTTTCACAAACATCAACCGTAAAGAATACGAAGGTGTTAATCTTGATACAATTCAAGCGTTAGTTGATAATGGTGTAATTACCGATACTGTAGATATGTCAGTATTTGTTGCAAACCGTTTGGCTACCAAAAATGAAATCGTTAAGATTTTAGGTAGAGGCGAACTAAAAGCGAAATTAAAGGTAACTGCTCACAAATTTACTGCTACTGCAAAAGCTGCTATTGAAGCTGCTGGTGGAGAAGCTGTAACATTATAATTTCTATCAAGATGAAGAAATTTTTTGAATCAATAGCCAATGTCTGGAAAATCGAGGAACTAAAAAACAGAATCCTAATCACTTTAGGTCTGCTTTTAGTTTATCGTTTTGGCGCACATGTTACGCTTCCAGGTATTGATGCTACTCAATTAACAAGCTTATCAGGACAAACTAAAGAGGGTATTGGTTCAATTCTGGATATGTTTACAGGTGGTGCTTTCTCGAAAGCCTCTGTATTTGCATTAGGAATTATGCCGTACATTTCCGCTTCGATTGTAGTTCAGTTAATGGGAATCGCTATTCCTTATTTACAGAAATTACAAAAAGACGGAGAAAGCGGTAGAAAGAAAATCAACCAGATTACACGTTGGTTGACAATCGGAATCACATTGGTTCAAGGTCCTGGATACATCTACAACTTGTACAGAACTTTACCTTCAAATGCATTTTTATTAGGTTTTAATTCTTTTGAATTCCTATTTTCTTCAGTAATTATCCTGGTAACAGGTACGATCTTCGCCATGTGGTTAGGAGAAAAAATTACTGATAAAGGAATTGGTAACGGAATTTCACTTTTAATTATGGTTGGTATCTTGGCTAGACTTCCACAAGCGTTCCTACAGGAATTTACTTCAACAATCACTAACAATAACGGAGGGCCAATGTTATTGGTTTTCGAAATTATTGTTTGGTTTTTGGTTATCATTGCCTGTGTATTATTGGTAATGGCTGTAAGAAGGATTCCCGTTCAGTATGCTAGAAGAACAGTTTCTGGAGATTTTGAACAAGATGCTACAGGAGGAAACAGACAATTTATTCCATTAAAGCTTAACGCTTCTGGAGTAATGCCAATTATTTTTGCCCAAGCCATTATGTTTATCCCGGCTGCAGTTGCTGGATTGTCTCAATCTGAGGCGTCTCAATCTATTGCAAGTGCTTTCAGTGACATTTTTGGATTCTGGTACAGTTTTGTTTTTGCCTTACTGATAATCATCTTTACTTATTTTTATACAGCTATCACTGTCCCTACAAATAAAATGGCTGATGATCTAAAAAGAAGTGGTGGCTTTATTCCTGGGATCCGTCCTGGAGTTGAAACTTCTGACTATTTAGATAAAATCATGTCATTGATTACATTCCCAGGTTCATTATTTCTTGCTTTTATCGCTGTGTTCCCAGCTATCATTGTAAGTGCTGGTGTACAACAATCTTGGGCGATGTTCTTTGGAGGTACTTCTTTAATAATTATGGTTGGTGTTGCAATCGATACGATGCAGCAAATTAATTCCTATTTATTGAACAAACACTATGATGGTTTGATGAAAACGGGTAAAAATAGAAAAGCAGTAGCTTAAGTTTTTATGGCAAAACAATCAGCAATAGAACAAGACGGATCAATCATCGAAGCATTATCAAATGCGATGTTCCGTGTAGAATTAGAAAATGGACATATTGTAATTGCTCACATCTCCGGTAAAATGCGAATGCACTACATCAAATTGTTACCTGGTGACAAAGTGAAACTGGAAATGAGCCCTTATGATCTGTCAAAAGCAAGAATTACTTATAGATATTAAAGAGATTCAAAAATGAAAGTAAGAGCATCAGTAAAAAAGAGAAGTGCCGAGTGCAAGATTGTACGAAGAAAAGGCAGATTATACGTGATTAACAAAAAGAATCCTAGATTTAAACAAAGACAAGGATAATTATGGCAAGAATAGCAGGGGTAGACATCCCGAAAAATAAGAGAGGTGTTATTGCACTTACCTATATCTTCGGATTAGGAAGAAGCAGAGCTACAGACATTTTAGCTAAAGCACAGGTTAGTGAAGACAAAAAAGTTCAAGACTGGAATGATGACGAGATCGGAGCAATTCGTGAAGCCGTTTCATTTTACAAGATTGAAGGAGAATTGCGTTCAGAAGTTTCTTTGAACATCAAACGTCTTATGGATATTGGATGTTATAGAGGTATTCGTCACAGATCTGGTCTTCCGTTAAGAGGACAAAGAACTAAGAACAACTCTAGAACAAGAAAAGGTAAGAGAAAAACTGTTGCCAACAAGAAAAAAGCAACTAAATAATAAGTAGTATGGCTAAGGCAAGTACAAAAAAACGTAAAGTCATTGTTGAATCAACCGGAGAAGCGCACATCAGTGCTACTTTCAACAACATCATTATTTCTTTGACAAACAAGAAAGGTGAAGTTATCTCTTGGTCTTCAGCAGGTAAAATGGGTTTCAGAGGTTCTAAGAAGAACACTCCTTATGCAGCACAAATGGCAGCTGAGGATTGTAGCAAAGTAGCTCTTGAGGCTGGACTTAAAAAAGTAAAGGTGTATGTTAAAGGACCAGGAAACGGACGTGAGTCTGCTATCCGTTCAGTACATAACTCTGGAATTGAAGTAACAGAAATCATTGATGTTACTCCAATGCCACACAATGGATGTAGACCTCCAAAGAGAAGAAGAGTCTAATTAATAATTAATAGTATAACCTGGTAGATTCAGATTATCGGAGGATTTGACCTGAATTCATAATCTCTACCTAAAATTTTTAAAATGGCAAGATATACTGGTCCAAAAACCAAAATCGCCCGTAAATTCGGCGAAGCAATTTTCGGAGATGATAAAGCTTTCGAAAAAAGAAATTACCCACCCGGACAACACGGGATGGCTAAAAAAAGAGGTAAAAAATCAGAGTACGCAGTACAATTGATGGAAAAGCAAAAAGCTAAATATTCTTATGGAATTTTAGAAAAACAATTCCGTAACCTTTTTGAAAAAGCAGCAGCTTCTAAAGGTGTAACAGGTGAAATCCTTTTACAATTATGTGAAGCAAGACTAGACAACGTGGTATTCCGTATGGGTATCGCTCCGTCAAGAAGAGGTGCTCGTCAAATCGTTTCTCACAGACACATCACAGTGAACGGAGAATTGGTGAACATTCCTTCTTACCACCTAAAACCAGGTGACGTAGTTGCTGTTCGTGAAAAATCAAAATCAGTAGAATCTATTGAACGTTCTCTGGCTAATTCTAGTCACGTTTATGAGTGGATTACCTGGAATAATGAGTTGAAACAAGGTACTTTCGTTAGTGTTCCTGCTAGACTTCAAATCCCGGAAAACATTAAAGAACAACTTATCGTCGAATTGTACAACAAATAATAATTGACTTAGTCGAAATTATGGCAATATTTAATTTTCAGAAGCCCGATAAAGTTATCATGATCGATTCAACCGATTTTGAAGGGAAATTTGAGTTTCGCCCTTTAGAACCAGGATACGGATTGACCGTTGGTAATGCACTTAGAAGAGTTTTGCTTTCCGCACTTGAAGGATATGCAATAACATCTGTTAGAATTGAAGGTGTAGACCACGAATTTTCTACTATCTCAGGAGTTGTTGAAGACGTTACAGAAATTATCCTAAATCTTAAACAAGTACGTTTCAAACGTCAGATCGAAGATGTGGATAACGAATCAGTTACGATTTCTGTTTCAGGAAAAGATCAGCTTACTGCCGGTGATTTCCAGAAATTCATCTCAGGTTTCCAGGTGCTGAACCCGGAACTTGTAATCTGTAATTTGGACAGTAAAGTAAACCTTAACTTCGAGCTTACTATCGAAAAAGGTAGAGGTTACGTACCAGCAGAAGAAAACAAAAAACAAAACGCAGCAATCGGAACCATTTTCACGGATTCTATCTTTACTCCGGTAAAGAACGTGAAATATGCTATCGAAAACTTCCGTGTAGAGCAAAAAACAGATTACGAAAAGTTAGTTTTTGAAATTAAAACTGACGGATCAATCAATCCAAAAGATGCCCTTACTGAAGCTGCTAAGGTGTTAATTCACCACTTTATGTTGTTTTCTGATGAAAGAATCACGCTTGAGGCTGACGAAATCGCTCAAACTGAATCTTATGATGAAGAGTCACTACACATGAGACAATTGCTTAAAACTAAGCTTGTCGATATGGACTTATCTGTAAGAGCATTAAATTGCCTTAAAGCAGCTGAAGTTGAAACACTCGGAGATTTAGTATCTTTCAACAAAAACGACCTGATGAAATTCCGTAACTTCGGTAAAAAATCTTTAACAGAACTTGATGAACTGGTTGCTGTGAAGAATTTAACCTTCGGAATGGACTTGGCAAAATACAAACTAGATAAAGAATAAATTACTTCATATTTTGCTCTCCAAAGCGGATCGTAGCAAGATGAAGGTTTAAAAAACACGTCATGAGACACGGAAAAAAGAACAATCACTTAAGCAGACAGACCGGACATAGAAAAGCTATGTTGGCTAATATGGCTTGCTCACTTATCGAGCACAAACGTATTAACACGACTGTTGCTAAAGCAAAAGCGTTGAAACAATTCGTTGAGCCGCTTATTACAAAATCAAAAGAAGATACAACCCACAACCGTCGTATCGTTTTCGCTTACCTTAGAAGCAAATATGCAGTAACGGACTTGTTCCGCGATGTAGCAGCTAAAGTTGGTGATCGTCCGGGTGGTTACACACGTATCATCAAAGTTGGAAATCGTCTTGGAGATAACGCTGATATGGCGATGATCGAATTGGTAGATTTCAACGAAATATACAACGGTGGTAAAAAAGAAGAGAAAAAAGCGAAAAGCCGTCGTGGCGGAAAAGCTAAAAAAGCTTCTGAAACTGTTGAAGCAGCTCCTGCTCCTGAAGCGAAAGTACCAGAAGCACCAGCAGCAGAAGAAACCACTGAAGAAAAAGCTGCTGAATAATGATTCGCAACTTTCAATAAAAATCAAGGATGAACTTTTCTAAAAGTTTATCCTTTTTTTTTACTTATAATTCTGAGAACAGTCGAATAATCAGGAGCAATTTCCCGCTGTCCGCTGCAATCTTTTTTGTTTTGTCACCCCGAGCGCAGTCGAGGGGCTTTTTTCTAAAAAACAAAAAAGGATTTCCGCTTCCATTGGGGCTAGGCGTTGCATGAAAAAAGAACTTTGCGTTCTCCGGGAAAAACCTTTGCGAACCTTGCGGTAAAAAACTAATTTTGCAACACACAACGATTTGTCACCCCGAGCGCAGTCGAGGGATTTTACATTCAAAAGCTAACTACATGAAATACACAACACGACAACCAGCCATTCTTCTCCTTTCCGACGGAACTATCTTTCACGGTAAATCCATCGGAATATCAGGAAAAACTTTCGGAGAACTTTGTTTTAACACCGGAATGACCGGCTATCAGGAAATATTTACCGATCCGTCCTATTTCGGACAGATCATGGTAACGACTAATCCGCACATCGGAAACTATGGAGTAAACGACAACGAAACCGAATCCGATACAATCAAAATTGCAGGTCTGGTATGCAAAAATTTCTCTTTCAATTATTCCAGAGAAGATGCTGCAGGAAGCCTGGAGGACTACTTTAAGCAACAAAACCTAATATGTATTTCTGATGTCGATACTCGTGCATTAACCGCATACATTCGTGACAACGGTGCTAAAAATGCCGTAATCTGCACCGATGGAACTTCAATCGAGAAACTAAAAGCGGAACTTGCAAATGTTCCCGACATGAAAGGTCTTGAACTAGCCTCAAAAGTTTCAACAAAAGAACCCTATTTCTACGGAAGTGCTAATGCGACTTATAAAATTTCGGCACTCGATTTAGGAATAAAAGAAAACATACTCCGCAACTTTGCAAAACGCGATTGCTACATTAAAGTTTTTCCGTACGATGCCACTTATGCCCAGCTGGCTGAGTTTAACCCCGATGGTTATTTTCTTTCAAACGGTCCCGGAGATCCCGAACCATTATCAGGAGCGATTCAGGTAGCGAAAGATATTTTGGAAAACGACAAGCCACTATTCGGAATTTGTCTTGGTCATCAGATCATCGGCCTTGCAAACGGAATTAAAACTTTTAAAATGTTTGGTGGACACCGTGGAATCAATCATCCTGTCAAAAACCTGATTACAGGAAAAGGCGAAATTACTTCCCAAAATCATGGTTTTGCGGTAGAACGCGAAGGTGTCGAGCAACATCCGGATTTTGAAATTACACACATACACATTAACGACAATACCGTTGCCGGAATGCGAATGAAATCCAAAAACTGTTTTTCAGTTCAATATCATCCTGAAGCAAGTCCCGGACCACACGATTCAAGTTATCTTTTCGATGAATTCGTTCAAAGGCTTAAATAATTTTAGCGTTATCCTAATGGTTTCTGTAAAAATAGAATAGCTTTTCGGAGACTTAACAAAAGGTATGGCTTTCCTGTAAAGTAGTGTTGTAGAAAAATTGTAATTTACCTTCAGGGAAGGGATGTAGTAATATCCCTATAGAAAAATAAATTGTTCTAAATGTTGCGATCCTGTATTAATTGTTAAAGTTTTATGACTAACAAGACTGAACATCATTCTAGCACATTTCAAAGCCTGTTTAAAAGCAGGCTTTTTTAATGGCATCCTCACAAATAAAATATAAAACTATTTTATTCTAAACCACACTTGTTATCTTCACCAAAATTTTATTTATGCGGTATTTCTACATTGTATTTACTTTATTTATTACTCTTAATTCAAATGCGCAAGCCATCTCTGAAACAGAAAAATTCGTAGAAATCGGATTGGTCTGGGGTTTGATGAAATACCATCATCCTGAAGTTAGTAAAGGAATATACGATTGGAATTCCGTTTTTATACAGTGGTGTGAAAAAGCAGAAACAATCTCAACTAAACAGGACTTGGATTCCTTCTTGTTTTCAGCCATTAAAACGTATGATTCGAAAAAGGTTATTTATAAAAAGGCAGCGAACCTAATTGCTGATGACAAAATCTTCCGTGAAAATTATGATTACGATTGGATTAAATCGATGAATTTTGATGCAGATTTTACAGCGTTTCTGGAAAAGCTAAGAGAAAATTCTAATATCGGAGATTACTACGCAAGCGTGACTTCTTCAAATCAATTAAATTTAAAAAACGAAAAGAAGCTTCCAAATTTCGACCTACAACAAAAAAGCCATCGGTTATTGGCTTTATTCAGCTATTGGAATGTGATTCAATATTGGTATGTAAACAAGTTTCTAACCGCAGAAAAATGGTCGGATGTGCCAAAGCTTTTAACTGAAACGTTTCTAAATGCCGACACCGATTATAAATTTGAATTGGCCAAAAGTAATTTGTTTAATAAATTAGGCGACTCACATTCAATGCGATTTCCAGCAATTTTCAGTTCGTTACGTCGTCCAAATTTCCGTACAAAAATTGTAAACGATACACTCGAAGTGGTCAGGATTGTAGATCAGGATCAGGCAAAAAACGAGGGGATTAATTTAGGAGACAGAATCGTATCCATACAAGGAAAAAGCGTAAAGCAATACCTTGCTGAAACTGTTTCACCCATGTTTCCAGCACAAGGGTTTTATTATTACAATATGATAGAAGATTATTTTGCATTGTCAAGTACGTCAGACTCATTGGAAATCGGCATACTTTCAAAAGATAAAATAATACCGGCCACAATTCAATTGAATATAGAGTCAAAGCCCAATAATTCGACAAAGCTGGAGAAAGAAAAAGACACAAGATCATTTTATTTTTTACAGCCTGATATCGGTTACATCAATTTATTGGACATAAGCAAAAAGGATTTAGCAAAAGCCTTCAATGAAATGAAAACTACAAAAGGAATCGTAATCGATTTACGAAACTACCCAAAATTTATTTCAGATCAGGATGTTGCAAAATTTCTTTATCCTGAAAGAAAAACATTCTTAAAACCATTATTTCCGTTATCCAAAATGCCATCAATTGGTGATTACGAGGTTAAAGGTACCATTTCAAAAATCATCGATCCGTTTAAAGCAGGAAAAGATAATACTGATTTTTACAAAGGTAAAATAGTACTGCTTGTAAACCGACGAACCATCAGTAAAGCAGAATTCATCGGAATGGCAATCCAGCAATCGCCAAATTGTATTACCATTGGAGGGAGAACCGCTGGAGCAGTTATGAATGTTATATCCTATGTTTTCCCCGATGGAGTTGAAACAATTTTTACAGGAGCTTGTGCTTTTTATCCGGACGGAACAGTTGTGCAAAAAAACGGCTTAAAAATCGATGAATATGTTGGTGAAAGCTTCTTTCTTGAACACGATTCTTTTGTAAACGCGGCACTAAATCGTTTGCGTTTATAACTTTATGAAGTTGTACTTTTGTAATCAAGGATAATTTTATAATTTCGAAAAAATTAGACATAAATAATAACAAATAAGCAAAACATGAGTATTATTATCAAAGTTCACGCTAGGCAGATTTTTGATTCCCGCGGGAATCCAACCATTGAAGTTGACGTTATTACAGAAACCGGTGTTTTAGGCCGTGCTGCAGTTCCATCGGGAGCATCAACAGGAGAACACGAAGCTGTTGAATTACGCGACGGCGGAAAGGCTTTCATGGGAAAAGGTGTTTTGAAAGCTGTTGAAAATGTAAATACAAGAATCGCCGAGGAACTTTTGGGAACTTCTGTTTTCGAACAAAACCTAATCGACCAGACAATGATCGATTTAGACGGAACTGCTAACAAATCAAACCTTGGTGCAAATGCAATCCTTGGTGTTTCTTTAGCGGTTGCAAAAGCTGCTGCGAATGAACTTGGTTTGCCGCTTTACAGATATATAGGCGGAGTTTCCGCAAATACGCTTCCGGTTCCAATGATGAATATCATCAACGGAGGTTCGCACTCTGATGCGCCAATCGCATTCCAGGAATTCATGATTATGCCGGTAAAAGCAACTTCCTTTACGCAGGCGTTGCAAATCGGAACTGAGATTTTCCACCATTTGAAAAAAGTATTGCACGACCGTGGACTTTCAACTGCTGTTGGTGATGAAGGTGGTTTCGCACCAAATCTTGCTGGTGGAACCGAAGATGCTTTAGATACAATCAAAAAAGCTGTAGAAAACGCAGGATATAAATTTGGAGATGAAGTTATGGTCGCGCTTGACTGTGCTGCTTCTGAATTTTATGTAAACGGAAAATACGATTATTCAAAGTTTGAAGGAGCAGGCGGAAAAATCCGTACTTCTGAAGAACAAGCTGATTATTTGGCTGAACTTGCTTCAAAATATCCAATCATTTCTATCGAAGACGGAATGTATGAAGACGACTGGAACGGCTGGAAATACCTTACCGATAAAATCGGACATAAAGTACAACTGGTTGGTGATGATTTATTCGTTACGAATGTGGAACGCCTTTCAACAGGAATCGAAAAAGGAATCGCAAATTCTATTCTTGTAAAAGTAAACCAGATCGGAACTTTGACAGAAACAATTGCCGCTGTAAACATGGCGAAAAATGCCGGGTATACTTCAGTTATGTCGCACCGTTCAGGAGAAACCGAAGATAATACAATTGCTGATTTAGCCGTTGCATTAAATTGCGGACAAATCAAAACGGGTTCTGCTTCACGCTCTGACCGTATGGCAAAATACAACCAATTGCTTCGTATTGAAGAGGAATTGGGCGATACAGCGTATTTTCCTGCAATGAAAGCATTCAAAATAAAATAAGTTTTACATTTTTAATAAAATTTAGCCTGATAGAATTTCTGTCAGGCTTTTTTATTTCGAATTCTCATTCAAACACATCGAATTCTCATTTGCACGATTTCGCATCATCGGAAATGCTATTTTTGTTTTGTCAATACTTAATGTATGAAAATAAAGCAATTTTTTTTAGCCTTCTTGATTTTTACTATTTCCGTATACGCGCAACAAAAGCCTGTCGATAGCCTCATTGGATTATTGAATAAATCGACAAATGACATTGACAAAGCGCAATTACTAAATGCTGTTGCCAATGAATATAAAGCGACTGATCCTTCTAAAATGGAGGAATATGCAAATAAGGCATTGCAATTATCTCGGAAAATTAAATTCGCGACTGAACAGGGGAATGCGTTTCTAAACCTTGGAAATTCGAATATTATCCAGGGAAATTATCCAAACGCACTCCGCAACTTTCTGGAAGCGAAACAGATTTTCGAAAATGAGATGAATTCAGGTTCAAAAGACGAATCTGTTAAAAAAGGTCTTGCAAAGGCTTATGGAAGTATGGGAATCGTTTTTTCTGAGCAAAGCAATTATGCGAAAGCGCTACAGTTTCACCTAAAAGCAGTCAGGCTTTATGAAGAGTTGAACGATTTTGAAAAGATGGCGCGAATTTATAATAACATCGGAATCGTATATAAATCGCAGAATAATGATTTCAAAGCGCTCGACTATTTTATAAAAGCCCAGAAAATCCAGGAAAAGATTAATGATAAAACCATCGGGATAACTTTAACCAATATCGGGAATTGCTATCTGAGCCAAAAAAATTATCCAAAAGCATTTGATTATTATTCGAAAGCAAAAACTTCTTTAGCTAAACATCAAAATCCAAGAGCATTAGGCGAATTGCTGAATAATTTAGGGCTATATTCTAAAGCTGCAAACAATCAGCAGGAAGCAATTCAAAACTGGAAACTCGCCATAAAATCGTTTGAAAGTATTAATGATAAATTTGGAATTGCAGATACTTACATCTACTTAGGGCAGCTTTATTTTGAGCAAAACAAATTCAACGATGCGATAATAAGTGCAAATAAAGCATTAGAATTGGCTACAACATTAAATATTCCGGAGCAAATAGCAGCATCTGAAAAACTGCTCAGCGAAATTTATCAAAAGCAAAATGACGCGCCAAATGCATTACGCCATTATAAATTGTATAGTGTCGCAAAAGACAGCCTGACGAATCACGAAAATATCCGAAAAAGCGTTCAGGCCGAAATGAATTTTGATTTTGAAAAACGGGAAGCTTTACAAAAGAAAGAAATCGAGAAGAAAGAGCTCATCTTTAAAGAAGAATCCAAACGCCATGCGATGCAGACTTTTTTCGTAGTGCTTTTCGTATTGCTTTTGGTCGGAATTGGATTTTTGATTTACAACCGAATCCAGCTTAAGAAAACATTGACATTACAGAAAGAACTCGCCGAATACGAGCAGAAAGCCCTGCATTTGCAAATGAATCCGCATTTTGTGTTCAATTGTCTGGGTTCGATTTCGAGTTTCATTGTACAGAACGGGACAGATTCCGCTATAAAATACCTGTCGAAATTCTCTAAATTAATGCGATTAACGCTCGAATATTCAAAAGAATCTTTAATTCCAATTGATAAAGAAATCGAAAGCCTGCAGAATTATCTTGAACTTGAGCAATTGCGCTTTAATCAGAAATTTGAATTTAGCATTGCAAAAAGTGCTGAAATAGAAGATGATATGGCCATTCCGCCATTGTTGCTTCAGCCTTTTGTAGAAAACGCTATAATCCACGGATTAATTCCGAAAAAGGAAAACGGTCAAATCGAGATTCACTTTTCCATTCAAAACCAAAGCCTGATTTGTACGATCATAGATAACGGAATCGGATTCGATACATCTCAGGAAGTTAAGGAGAATTTGGTAAGTCTGCACAAATCGATGGCTTTGGACATTACGAAAAAAAGGCTGGAAATGATGGAAGCCGTAACTTCAAAAGCGTCACATGTTGCTATAAATGAGTTGAAAGATGAAATCGGGAAAAGCATAGGAACAAAAGTGGTGCTGAATTTACCAATACAATATTCAAAAATATAATCATGATTACAGCGATACTTATTGATGACGATGCGAATTTGAGAAACGGAATGAAAAGTTTCCTGGCGCGTTATGCTCCCGAAATTTCCATAATTGGTGAAGCGGATAGTGTTGAAACCGGCGTTGCAACCATGCAACAATTACAGCCTCAGGTTGTGTTTTTAGACATTCAGCTTGGCGACGGAACCGGTTTTGATATTTTGGAACAACTCGCGGCTAAAAATGGTAAAGTCACTTCAAACATCGTTTTCATCACGGCGCACGAGCAATATGCGATAAAAGCATTTCGTTTCAGCGCACTCGATTTTCTGCTAAAACCAGTCGACCCGGAAGAATTGCAGAAAGTCGTCGGAAAGATAAAAAAAGTACTGGATCGAAATGATAATTATGCACACATCGATTTGCTTCTGGAAAATATCCGCCGGAAAGTAGATAATTTTAAAAGAATCGCATTGTCAACTTCCGACGGGATCCATCTTTTTGAAATCAGTGATATTATCAGATGTGAAAGCGAAGATAATTATACCAAATTTTACATTAAAAACAGTAAGCCGATTCTTATTTCAAAGACTCTAAAAGAATATGAAGATCTGTTAACAGAGCATGGTTTCGAGAGAATCCACCAATCACATCTTATAAATCTTTCCTATTTAAAGTCGTATATCAAGAAAGATGGCGGTTACGTAATTATGGCAGACAACAGCAATCTTCCAATTTCACAGCGAAAAAAGGAACGTTTGCAGGAACTTTTGAAAACAATTTAGCGAATTCTAAATCATAATGCCCAAATACTCAATTACCTAAATTAAACTGAAATGGGCTTTCTAATTTAGTACAAAATTAAAAATCAAGATTATGAAAAAATATTACTTTTTATTGGTTCTTATCACTGCTTCGGTAAATGCGCAGATCGTGAATATACCTGATGCAAATTTTAAGGCAAAGCTGTTGGCGGCAGATGTGACAAACTCTATTGCAAGCACAGCATTTAATGCGACAATTCCCAATACTTTTAATAAAATTGATGTAAACAATGATGGCGAAATCCAACTGAGCGAAGCGGCAAACGTAACATTATTGAATATTTCCAATTCCGGCATTTCCAATTTAACAGGAATAGAGGCATTTAGCAGCTTACGCGTTTTAAAATGCCAGAATAATCTGATAACAAGCTTAAATCCTATTGGTTTTACCCTTCTTGTCTGGTTGGAATGCCAAAATAATCTTATTACCCAACTTGACGTAAGTAACTTGATATACCTTCAAACATTGTTTTGTTATGACAACCAGATTACAAGCCTGGGCTTGAATAATCTGCCAAGTTTAAGTAATTTTTATTGTGGCAACAACCAACTTACCTCATTGGATTTAAGCGAAATACCTATTTTATTCTTCCTGGGATGTGAAAACAATCAAATCACAACTTTAGATGCCAGCGGTTTAGGGAGTATACAAGTTATTGATTGTCAGTTAAATCAACTTACCGCGCTTGATGTTACTAATGCAACAGATCTTGTTGAACTGTCATGTGGCCAAAATTTATTTACCACATTAAACTTAAACACCAATACAAGTCTAAAAGCACTTTATATTTATGGATGCCAAAATCTCGAAAGCCTTTTTATGCATAACGGATCTGATGAAAGTACTAATGTTGATTCAGGAAGCTGGATGGAAAATTGGGTAAATTGCCCGAATCTCAGCTACATTTGTGTTGATGAAAATGAGGCTGCACCATTACGTAATCTAATTAATTCGATCGAATTAGATCAAAATCAGCAGATTGAAATAAATACATATTGCTCTTTTATCCCTGGAGGTGATTATAACACCATTACAGGTAAGCAATTATTTGATCTCAATAACGCCGGATGCCAGGTTGATAATACGCCACAGCCATTTCTGAAAATTAATATAGACGATGGGGTAAATTCAGGTTCCACATTTACAAATTCTGATGGGCAATATAAATTTTATGTGCAAAATGGCGCCTTTGTTTTAACTCCGGAGATTGAAAATCCTTCGTATTTTGTTGTAAACCCGGTCAGCACCACCATTAGTTTGCCAACGGTTAATAATTCTATTACAACGCAAAATTTTTGCATAGCCCCAAACGGAACACATCAGGATTTAGAAATTGTAATAGCACCAATTACACCAGCAAGACCAGGATTTCAAGCTGTTTATAAAGTAGTTTATCGAAATAAAGGAAACACACTAATGTCTTTGGATTATGGTGTTACGTTCTTATACAATCATAATTTAATGTCTTTCGTTTCTGCAGATGTTACTCCGGATACAATCGGACCAGGCGGATTATCATGGAATTACAGTAATCTGAAGCCGTTTGAATCCCGTTCGATTTTGGTTACAATGCAAATCAATTCACCAACTGATTTGGTAAATCCGGTAAATATTGGCGACGAACTGGTGTTTAATTCTACGATCAGCCCAATTGGTCCAGACGAAGCCCAAGTTGATAACTATGGGATTTTACATCAAATCGTAGTTGGCTCATACGATCCGAATGACATTCAATGTCTTGAAGGCGCTGTTGTAAATCCAACAGAAATTGGCAAATACCTGCATTATGTAATCCGTTTTGAAAATACCGGTACAGCCGCAGCTGAAAATATTGTAGTGAAAACAGAAATTAATCCCGCCGATTTTGATATAAGTTCTTTACAGCTTTTAAACGCTTCTCATGCAACGGATGCTCGCGTAAAAGGAAATGTGGTTGAATTTATCTTTAAAAATATTATGCTTGATTCAGGCGGACACGGAAACATACTTCTTAAAATCAAGTCAAAATCAAATCTTACTGTGGGCGATGCAGTAAACAAAAAAGCAGATATTTTCTTTGATTATAACTTTCCGGTATTGACAAATGAAGCTGAAACTGTTTTCCAAACTTTAAGTGTTGGCGCGACAGAACCACAGTTTGCAGTAAAAATATATCCAAATCCTACAGAGAATGTGTTGTATCTGAAAGCTGAAAATACTATTAAATCCATTCAGTTATTTGATGTGCAAGGACGAGTGATAATGACCAGAATTCTTGATGAAAAAGAATCCAGAGTTGATATTAGCCGTTTTCCAGGGGCGATTTATTTCCTAAAAATAACCACTGATAAAGGAACATCAATCCAAAAAGTAATAAAAAAATAAGATATAAGTTTAGATTAGTTGAAAGCCTGTTGAAGAAATTCGGCAGGTTTTTGTTTTGCATCTTTGATGAATTAGCAAAAGGTTGAGCCAAAACCACTAATAAATTTTCGAATTATGGATCGAATTGCAATAAGTTAAGGAAAGACGGGCTAATTTGACTGTAAATTATAAAATAATTAACGAAACCGTTATAGTATTTGTTTTTTAATTCGTCTGAAATTACTTAAGTTTGTTAAATTATTAAAATTCAAGATTTACAACCTATATCATGTCAAAAACAGCAATATTAGAATTAGATGGCAAAAAGTATGAATTTCCGGTAATCGTCGGAACTGAAAATGAGGTTGCCATTGACATCAACAAACTAAGAGATTTAAGCGGTGCAATCACAATGGATCCGGGATACAAAAATTCCGGTTCGTGCAAAAGTAACATCACATTCCTAGATGGAGAAGAAGGAATTCTTCGCTACCGCGGATATTCAATCGAAGATCTAGCAGAAAAAGCAAATTTCCTTGAAGTTTCTTATCTTGTTATTTTCGGGGAACTCCCAACAAAAGCACAATTAGAGCAATTTGAGGGTGATATCCGCAAATATTCCTTGGTGAATGAAGAGATGAAAAACATCATTGACGGTTTTCCAAAAAATGCCCATCCAATGGGAGTTTTGTCGTCATTGACCAGCGCATTGACTGCTTTCAATCCAAAAGTTGTAAATGTTGAAAATGATGCTGAAATGTATGAAGCTATCGTAAAAACGATGGGTAAATTCTTAGTTTTAGCAACTTGGACATTCAGAAAATCATCCGGTTATCCGTTAAATTATTACAATAATACAAAAGGTTACGTAGAAAACTTCATGGATTTGATGTTTGCGCTACCAACCGGACCATATACTGCAAACCCGGTAGTTATTGATGCATTGGATAAATTATTTATCCTTCACGCTGATCACGAGCAAAACTGTTCAACTTCAACAGTACGTATGGTTGGATCATCCCACGCCGGTTTATTCGCGTCAATTTCCGCGGGAGTTTCCGCACTTTGGGGACCACTTCACGGTGGAGCGAACCAAGCGGTTCTGGAAATGTTAGAGGAAATCCAGAAAAATGGCGGCGATGCCGATAAGTACTTGGCAAAAGCAAAAGATAAGGAAGATCCGTTCCGTTTGATGGGATTCGGGCACCGTGTTTATAAAAACTTTGATCCAAGAGCAAAAATCATCAAGAAAGCTGCCGATGAAGTTTTAGCAACTCTGGGCGTTAATGATCCAGTGCTTCAAATCGCTAAAAAGCTGGAAGAATCTGCTTTAGTTGACGATTATTTCGTTTCCAGAAAATTATATCCAAACGTAGATTTCTATTCAGGAATCATTTACCGTGCATTAGGAATCCCAACAGATATGTTTACCGTTCTATTCGCAATCGGAAGACTTCCGGGTTGGATTGCGCAATGGAAAGAAATGCGTGAAAACAAAGAGCCAATCGGACGTCCAAGACAAGTTTATACCGGACATCCTTTACGCGATTTTAAAGAAATGGATAAAAGATAGATTTTAGATATTTTGTAAAATGGCCTTACAGTAATGTGAGGCTTTTTTTATGGAATAATTATTTAATTCATAATTTAAGAAGTAATAACGTTAGGAAAATTTAATAATCAGGCCTGATTTTTTATCTTTGTCAAAATTCCAAAGTAATTTTATGTTACAATTAAATGTAAAGAATGAAACTTCCCGATTGCGTGCAGTGATACTTGGGACAGCTGTTAGTAATGGCACAACTCCGTTAGCAGAACAAGCCTACGATCCGAAATCATTAGAACATATCAAAGCGGGAACTTACCCAATTGAAGAAGATATGGTTGCCGAAATGGAAGCTTTCAACAAAGTTTTTCAAAAGTATGGAGTAAAGGTTTACAGGCCTGAAATTGAGCAGGACGAGAATCAGATTTTCACGCGTGATATCGGATTTGTAATCGATGATATTTTCTTTGAAGCCGGAATCCTGCCAGACAGGGTTAAAGAATTTCCGAGAATAAAATATGTGCTGGATCAAATGAATCCAGACAAAATCGTGTATTGTAATGATAAAGAGAACATCCATATTGAAGGCGGCGACGTTATTTTATGGAATGATTACATTTTCATCGGAACCTATCTTGGCAATGATTACAGCGATGTGAAAACCGCAAGGACCAATAAAGCCGGAATTGATTTGATTAAGTCGAAATTCCCTAACAAGAAAGTGTTGACTTTTGATTTGGTAAAATCATGGGAAGACGCGAGAGATAACGCTTTGCATTTAGATTGCTGCTTTCAGCCGGTTGGAAATGACAAAGGGATTATATACAAAGGCGGCTTTCGCGATGAAAAGGAATACCAGCAATTAGTGGCACTTTTTGGAATGGAAAACCTTTTTCATATTACGCGCGACGAAATGTATAATATGAATTCGAATGTGTTTTCTATTGCTCCCGATGTCGTAGTTTCTGAGAAGAATTTCACGCGATTAAACAATTGGCTTCGTGAAAACGGATTTACAGTTGAAGAAATTCCATATGCCGAAATCGCTAAGCAGGAAGGGCTTTTAAGATGTTCGACGTTGCCGTTGATTAGAGATTAGACTTTTAGAGTTCTTAGACTTTAGACTACTTAGACTTCGGTAGGATTAAAGTCGAAGTCAAATAATCGAAAGGTCCAATAATCCAAGAAGTCTAAAAAATCTAACAATTAAAGAAGTCTAAAATGAAACAAACAACCAATTCAATATTAATGATTCGCCCGGTTGCGTTTCGAATGAACGAACAAACAGCTGTAAATAATTATTACCAAAAAGTTCTGGACGGACTTTTGCCGGCGACCGTAAATGCGAAAGCACAACAGGAATTCGACACTTTTGTTGAGAAATTGCGCGCCGTTGGAGTTGACGTAACCGTGATTGATGATACAATTAACCCAGATACACCGGATTCTATTTTTCCGAACAACTGGATTTCCTTTCATGAAAGCGGTGATGTGGTTTTATATCCGATGTTTGCTGAAAACCGTCGTCACGAACGCCGTGAAGATGTTGTCGATATTTTAGAAGAAAAAGGTTTTGAAGTAACAGAATACATGGATTATACTTCTGCGGAAGAAGATAATATTTTCCTGGAAGGAACCGGGAGCTTGCTTTTAGACCGCGCGAATGGAAAAGCATATTGCGCACTTTCGCCACGTGCCGATGAGGAATTATTCATTGAATTCTGCGAAGATTTTGATTTTGCTCCTATTATTTTTGAAGCTTATCAGACTGTAAACGGCGAAAGAAAGTTGATTTACCACACTAATGTAATGATGTGTCTCGGGGAAACTTTTGCGGTTATTTGCGCCGATTGCATCGATGATAAAAAAGAGCGCAAAATGGTTTTGGATAACCTAAAGGAAAACGGAAAAGAAATCATCTTAATTACCGAAGCGCAAGTCAATAATTTTGCAGGAAATATGCTGGAAGTACGCGGAGCGGATGACAAACGATATTTAGTTATGAGTGCCGCGGCGCATCAAAGCCTTACAGCAAAACAAATTGAGCAATTGGAAAAACATGCCGAGATTCTCAGCTCAAGCCTTGATACAATTGAAGCTTGTGGCGGAGGAAGTGCAAGATGCATGATGGCAGAGATTTTTCTTCCGAAAGCATAAAAATAAAGAGCAAATAAAAAACGCCTTTTCTTAATTGAAAAGGCGTTTTCGTTTTAAAAAAGTATAAAAATCTAAATTATTTGATAAAGCTATCGATGATTTTATCAGATTCAGCTTTTGAAGCTGCTGGTTTTAAATCGAACAAGAAAGAATAGATTGATTTTCCTTCAACTTTTTCCTGTAGGTTCAAATCAACGTTTCTGTCATAAATTGTTTGCCATTTAGCACGAACGTTTTTCCACATTCCGGCATATTTTTTCCAGTAATTCTGACCGGCAATACATTTAGAATCGGCAACTTTTGTATAAGTATCGTACCCTTTTTCTTTAGCTAACAATACGTCTTTTCCGCCTTCGCTACGAACTAATTTCTCGTTGTCCTGATCGTGAATCCAGCCTTGTTTAGTGATTTCATGCGTGTTCGTTCTTTTCAAAACATTGTAGTCATTTCTCATCGTGTGCTCTCTTCTAGGAAGCGGCGCATCAGTAGTATTTGTCCAGAATGTTCTTCCGTCAGCGTGGACCCATGTAGCAGTTCCTTCATAACGCGGACTGTCATCAACCTGATATACTCTCTGTGTCCATTGCCCTTTTACTGCAGTTTTTGGAAGTGTTTGAAATTTCCATGTTTTATCCTTGTAGAATTGATAGAATTTTGTGTTCTCAAATTCCCAATCCTGGCGCCAGTGCTTTACAATCATTGTATCTCCAACGATTAATAAATGTTGTAAAACCAGTTTGTTTGGTTGGTCTTCTAATAATTCAACCCATTCTAAAGCAGATTCGGTTTTGGTTTTCGAAGGAACGTATTTTTCATCTTTTGTAAACTTAAAAGTTTCAGCAAAATTGAACTCTACTTCATAACAGCCACACATTGATTTGATTGCTTTAGTGTCTTCTTTTTTCTTGTCCTGGGCATTTGAGCCAATTGAAAAAAGCAATACAAGTGCTGTTAAGATTCCGTTTTTACTCACGTTTTTAATTGTTTTCTGAGAGGCGTGAATTTTCGATTTCATTATGGTTTGTGTTTTAAAAATTTCTGGTGCAAAAATAACACATTTATTTAGAATAATTAAAAATAACATTTATATTTGCAAAAAAATAATTATTCAGAACAAGTCTAAATAATGAGATATATAATAACTGTACTTACGCTTTCAATTTTTAGCTTTTCGGCGCTGGGCCAAGTGGTACAAAAGGATACAGTAAGCATTACGCCTTTAAGTGAAGTTGTAGTTACAGGACAATTTGAACCTCAGTCGGTTAAGAAATCAGTATTTAATGTTCGTGTAATTACAAGTGAAGACATCCAAAATCTTGCGGCGAATAATTTGGGAGATGTATTAAATCAATATCTAAATATCGTTGTTAGGCCAAGTGGCAGAGACGGAAGATCAACGGTTTCGATGTTTGGACTTGATTCTCAGTATTTCAAAATTTTAGTTGATAATGTTCCTCTAGTAAATGAGGCCGGACTCGGAAATAACATCGATTTATCACAAGTGAATCTAAATGATATTGAAAGAATTGAAATCGTCGAAGGATCTATGGGCGTTACCCACGGAGCTAATGCTGTCAGCGGAATATTGAATATCATCACAAAAAAGTCATCTTCATATAAATGGTCTGTTTCTGCAACTACGCAGGAAGAAACCGTAAATAACGAGTTTGAGCTTTTTGATAAAGGAAGACACATTCAAACAATAAGAATCGCTCACACAATCAATAAAAACTGGTTTGCTTCTGTTGGAGTGAACAGAAATGATTTTCAGGGTTATCTCGCTAACAAAAAAGGGAAAAACTATTTCCAAAACGATTCTCTAAGAGGATATACCTGGCTGCCAAAAGAACAGATTGCTGCAAACGCTCTTGTTTCATATGAAAAAAACAGCTTAAGAATCTTCTATAAGTTTGAATATCTTGATGAAAATATTGATTATTACAACAGCGCGGTGCAATCAAATTATAGTGCGGAATTAGGATCTTATCGGTTAGCATTCGACAAGCGCTATTTTACAAACAGGTATTATCATCACCTGAATGCTACCGGAAAATTATTCTCGCAGTTAAACTATAATGTTTCGGTTTCACATCAAAAGCAAGTGCGAAATGTTGAAGATTTTGAATACTATCTTTTTACCCGTACAGAAGCCAATAATGTAAAGAAAAAAGACCAGTCGATGGAAGTATTTTATTCTACGGGAACGGTGAGTAATTTCTTCAAAAACAAGAATATTGACTTTCAATTGGGTTACGAGTTTGTAAGCAACAATGGATTTGCAAATGTCGCTGATTTAACTGTCTCACCAATCTTAGTCAGTCAGGTACTTAAGAATTATGATTTTTTTGCATCATCAGAAGTCAGGCTTACTGAGAAATTTTCAATTCGTCCGGGATTTAGGTATTCCATTCAGTCTGAATTTAAAGAGCAGCATGCGTCATCGTTAGGATTGCGATACTTGCTGGATAACGGATTAGAATTGCGAGGTTCATTTGGTAATTCATTCAGGACTCCAACTTCTGAGGAATTGTATTACAGGTTTATTTCTGGAAGCCATAATTATGTAGGAAACGAAAATTTAATTCCTGAAACTAGCAAGTCGATCGAAGTAAGCGTAAAAAAAGCAACTTTATTAGCTTCTGGATTGCAAATTTCCAACACGGTTGCCGGAAGTTTTATGGATGTAAAAGACAGAATTGATATTGCATATATGCGAACTAATAGTGAAGGAATTGATGAATTTCAATACATTAATATCAACAAGTACAGAATGTGGAATGTTTCTTCCATGAACCAATTCAAGAAAGACAATTGGAACTTTAATTTTGGTGCGGCGTTAGTTGGAATTTCACAATTAATAGAAAATCAGATGTTTGCTTCGGATGATAAATTCCTGTATTCATTCAACTTAAATAGCAGTATTTCCTATTCAATTCCGAAATGGAACAGCGTTTTTTCAGCCTATTATAAATACAACGGAAGGACACAGCAATTCCGTGCGGCTTCATCTTCGTATGTTATTTCAGAAATCGAAGAAAGCAATTGGCTTGATGCCTCTTTCAGAAAATCTTTTCTTAAAAATAAACTGGACATAACAGTTGGAGCGCGAAACATTCTCGATATAACGAATATCCGCCAGTCACAGGCCAGCCAAGGTGCCGGTCATGCGGAATCGTCGTCACAAATGCTCGCGTACGGCCGTTCCTATTTTGTAAAACTAACGTATAATCTTAATTTTTAACTATAAATAATTCACAATGAAAAAAACTTTTTTACTTGTAACCGTAGCGATGCTAAGTCTTGCATCTTGTTCAGATGACGATAATAAAATTGCAGTAGAAATTCCTTCAGTAGGAGATGTTCTTCAGCCAACTGTTGGAGGGCCAAACCAACCAAATCAGGTTTATATAGATTTAAGTACAGGTGAATCGAAATCGGTAAACAGAGCAAGCTGGGATTTTGGATTTTCAAGCGGTTCTGAATTCAGAGTTGCAATAAACGGATCTGTAAAGATGGCTGTAAAAAAATTAGAAACAACGGATATCACTTTGGTACAAACAGCTGATGCTGACGTTTCTGTTGGAGCTGGTTCAACACCAAGCACAAACGGATATGTTGACAATCCAACAGGTGTTTTAGCAGGAGCCGGAAATGGTGAAGGAACAGCAATTGCTGAAATCTCTGCAACTGATTCTGAAAACAAAGTTTACCTTGTAAATTTAGGCCACAAAATTTCAACTGATGTTCCAAGTGCTGGTTCTACAAGTACTGACGGAGAAGCTAGAGGTTGGAAAAAAGTGAGAATCCTAAGAAACGGAAACGGATATAAAATCCAGTATGCCGACTTGGCTTCTACAACTTTTACAGAAAAAACAGTTGAAAAAAACGCTGAATTCAATTTTACATTTTTCAGCTTAACTACTGGAACTACTGTTGCAGTTGAGCCTCAAAAAACAAAATGGGATTTGAATTTTACAACATTTACAAATTACCTTCAAATGGGACCAACAGCTGCTGTAACGTATGGTTACGCTGACTTTATTGTGTCTAACATGAAAGGCGGAACTAAAGCTTACCAAGTTATGGCTGCTGATTTTACTTATGAGGCATTTACATTCGAAAATATTGTAGAAGCAAACTTTACAGTTTCAGCAACTGATCAAAGAGCTATCGGTGCAAACTGGAGAGCTGGTGGTGGTCCAGGTTCTTTGCCAAGTATCAGAACCGACCGTTTCTATGTTATTAAAGATGTTGCAGGAAACTATTACAAAGTTAAATTCCTTTCTATGACAAACACTGCAGGAGAAAGAGGTTTCCCAACATTTGAATATAAATTATTAGATTAATCTAATATTTCAAATTTTTAGTAAGTTTTTTTGTTTTAGTTAAAAGGTCTTCGAAAGAAGGCCTTTTTTACATTAAATTACCTTTGATAATTGAAATAATTGAACTTACGATATACTGAATCCCGATTGCAATTACAATAAAACCCACAATTCTTGAAATTGCTACAATTCCGGAAGCACCTAATATTTTTGCAAGATAATGAGCACTTCGCAAAATAATGAAAATGGAAAATGCTACAGCCATAATTGCTAATGTAGCATAAATGATTTCTACGGTTTCGTGATGCTCCTGGTAAAATGCAATCAGTAATGAAATTGATCCAGGTCCGGCAAGCATCGGAATTGCCAACGGTGTCAATGCAATGTCGTTGCGTTTGTGGATCTCATTTTCAACCTGTTTGTTGATTCCGCGTTCTTTCGTAAATTTTCCCGACAATAATGAAAATCCTGAATTTACGATAATTAATCCGCCGGCTATCCGCAATGATTCAATGCTGATTCCAAAAAAGGTCAACACGTATTGACCAATGAAATAGGAAATTATCAAAATCAGGAATACGTCAATCGCCGTCCATAATGAAATCCGTGAACGTTCTTTTTTGTCATCGTCCTGAGTAAGCCCAACAAAAATCGGTACAGTTCCAATTGGATTCAATACTGAAAAAAGTGCCGCAAACAAGTAAATAAATAGTTCCATATTTTTTCTGCAAAATTAGTATTTATGAGGATCGTTATGGTAAAGTTAGGAATAACAAATTATTATCAACTTAAACCAGCGTGATTTTTTATTCGATTATTTGGCATTCACTATATTTGCTAATCTAAGATATGAATATGAAATTTAAATTCTCATTTGCCATTTTTATCCTTTTTTATACAATTGCGGGTTATTCCCAAATTCTCGAAGGTAAGATCATTGATGAAGTATCGAAAACTCCGCTTCAGGGTGCTACCGTTTATTTTGATGGAACGACAATCGTTGCAATTACCGATTCTGAAGGAAATTTCAAGATTAACGGAAGGAAATCGCAAAGTACTATGATCGTTACATACGTCGGATATGTAACGTATCGCATGGAAAACCCGGAACAATATGAAAATAAGAAACTCCGCATCCAGTTAACTCCCGAAGAAACCACTTTAGAAGAAGTTTTTATCGGAAAAGGTCCGTTTACACGCAAACAAATGCTGGCGGCATTCAGGATGCATTTCCTAGGTCAGTCAAAATCGGCGCAATCCTGCAAAATTCAAAACGAAGATGACCTGGTGCTTTTTTTCGATGTAACAAATAATACACTTTCCGTAACTGCTAGAAATCCGATAAAAGTAACGAACAAGCACCTTCAATACGAACTCAATTTCGACTTAATCGATTTTAATGTACAGCACAAAAGCAAAACACTTGATCCGCACTTTGTAGTAAGCAATTCTTTTTCGGGAACAACATTTTTCAAGGATATTTCCGGTAAAGAAAAGATAAACCAAAAACGATTGAAAGTTTTCCTTGGTTCAGCACCACATCTGATGCATTCAATTGCAAACGAAACTCTGGATGCTGAAGGTTTCCATATATATGTTGATAGTTTCAGGGTTAATCCAAAAGATTATTTTCAGGTAAGTGATACTTTGACGCTCAAAAAGATCAAACTGATAAAGGAAATCCCGCAAGAACAAAAGACAATTGTATTAAAAAGCAAAATTACAGCGAATAAAAATGGGACGATCAAGTCCTCAAATTTCGATAAGAAATTCATAAATATCCTCTACAAAAAAGAGTTACAGTCCATAATGGATTTCGTCGAAAAAGAAATAATTGTTGATGAAGACGGAAATTACGCGCCAATTTACGGAGTGCTTTTTGGAGGTTACATCGGTACTTTAAAAGCAGGCGATATGCTGCCAAAAGACTTCTACAAAACCGTTAAATCTAAACCAAACGATTAGGGGAAATGGTTTAAAAGCTATAATTTTACACCAAACTTAAAGCTATGAAAAACAAGAAAACATTAGTGCTTGGCGCTTCCACGAATCCATCACGATATTCCTATATGGCAATCAATCGCCTCGCAAATTACGGTCATTCGGTTGTAGCTCTTGGCTTAAAAGAAGGCGAAGTAAGTGGCGTTAAAATCCAAACCAAGCAAATTCCGTTTACAAATATTGACACCGTAACGCTATATCTCAATCCGCAACGCCAAAAAGAATATTACAATTACATCATCAGCCTTGCGCCAAAACGCGTGATTTTTAATCCCGGAACCGAGAATCCTGAATTTTACCAGCTATTAAAATTAAACAACATCCAAACCGATCCCGCTTGCACATTGGTAATGCTGGCTACAAATCAGTTTTAATTTTTCAGGAGCTTTTTCCCGCTGTTCGTTGCAATCTTTTTGTTCGTAAACTCTCAAAAAGGATTTTCACTTCCATCGGGGCTAGGTCGGTGCTAGATTAGAATTTCGTTTGCTCAGTTGCTCTTCGGCTGATTAAAAGTAATCCAACAAACGTTATCAATCCATTGATGATGATTAACTCGTTGTCAAAAACATAACCTCCGAAAAGCGCTTTGGAATTTTCACTCAGAAAGTATGTCAAGGCCGGTGAAATCAGGCAAATAAACGGAACAAGTTTGTCGTGAACGGTGAGTTTTTTTACGAATAAACCAAAACAGTATAATCCCAAAAGCGGCCCATAAGTATATGACGCAACCCTGAAAATCATTCCAACCACCGAACTGTCGTTAATCGAATTAAAAAACACGATTACCAAAAACATCAGGAATGAAAACCCAATGTGAACCAAATGCCGCGTCCGCACAATGTTTGGCTTGTTCTGGTTTTCAGCTTTATCCATTCCTAGAAAATCAACGCAGAACGATGTTGTCAATGCTGTCAACGCTGAATCCGTTGTTGCAAATGTAGCTGCTGTCAGTCCCAAAAGGAAAACTATCGACGGAATTAAACTCAAGTGATTAAATGCAATTTCCGGAAAAAGCAAGTCGGTTCTCGGTTTTCCCGTAACCAAATCTGCTGGAACAGCAATTCCGTTTCTTTCAGCATAAATGTAAAGCAACGCGCCAACGCTAAGAAAAAATATGTTGATAATAACGAAAATCCCGGTAAACGTAAACATGTTTTTCTGCGCTTCGCCGATGTTTTTGCAGCTGAGGTTTTTTTGCATCAAATCCTGATCCAAGCCAACCATAGCAATGGTTACGAAAATTCCGCCAAGAATCTGCTTCACGAAATGAAATTTGCTTCCAATAAAATCCTCAAAGAAAAATACTTTAGAGTAATTACTGTTTTTGACTTCTTCAAAAGCTTCAACAACGCTTAGGTCCAAGCTTTGGCAGATAAAAAATATAGTCAGGAAAACCGATGAAACCAGGAAAAATGTCTGCAAAGTATCTGTAATAATAATGGTTTTTAAACCGCCGCGATAAGTGTAGGCGAATATTAATCCAAGCGAAATTAACACCGTTCCCGCAAACGGAATTCCGTAAAAATCAAATACAAACCGCTGTAACACGATTACGACCAGATACAATCTGAAAGCCGATCCGATTGTGCGGCTAATCAGGAAAATTGTCGCCGCAGTTTTATAGGAAAACGTTCCCAAACGGCGTTCAATGTAGCCGTAAATCGACGTCAGGTTCATCCGGTAATACAATGGCAAAAGTACTTTCGCAATAATTATAAAACCGATCGCATTCCCGAGAATGAACTGAAAATATTTAAACTGCTCACCGTTTGGAGAGCCAACTTCACCCGGAACCGAAATAAAAGTTACGCCTGAAAGCGCAGTTCCAATCATTCCAAAAGCCACCAAATACCATTTTGAATTTTTGTTTGCCTTAAAAAAAGCGTCATTTCCCTGGTCTTTCTTGCTTACAAAATGGGAAATCAGAAATAGCATTCCGAAGTAAATAATTATGAGCGTAAGAATGGTAATTGGCGTCATCGATTCGTTTATTTGAAGCCAAATTACAAAAAAACAAATTACTACATTTGCAGCTATGGAGTTTTCATCAAAATTACTTGAAAAAGCAGTAAACGAAATGTCGCAATTGCCCGGAATCGGTAAGAGAACCGCATTGCGATTGGTGTTGCATTTGCTAAAACAGCCCAAAGAACAAACCGGATTTTTATCGCAGGCATTGCTGAACATGCGAGAAGAAATCAAGTTTTGCGAAAGTTGCCATAATATTTCCGATGTTGCAATTTGTGAAATCTGCTGCAACGAAAAACGCGATCATCAGTTAATTTGTGTTGTTGAAGATATTCGCGACGTAATGGCGATAGAAAATACAGGTCAGTTTCGCGGGATTTACCACGTTCTTGGCGGAAAAATCTCTCCGATTGACGGTATCGGCCCGAGCCAGTTAAAGATTACAACTTTGGTCGATAAAATCAAAGCCGGAAATGTGCGAGAATTGATTTTCGCGTTAAGCTCAACGATGGAAGGCGACACAACTAATTTTTATATCTATAAGCAAATCAAGGATTGCGGAATAATCACGTCAACTATTGCACGCGGGATTTCTGTTGGCGATGAACTCGAATATGCCGATGAAGTTACGCTTGGCCGAAGCATTTTGCAAAGAGTTCCGTTTGAGAATTCCTTCAGGAACAATTAAATGATTACAATTTTATAATTATAAAGGAAAACCTATATTTGCGACTAATAGACCTGAAATGAATTTACGCACGATATTTTTTTTGTTTTTTACAGGAATCTTACTCACATCCTGCATCCCAACCAAGGATATGATTTATCTCCAAAAAAAGGAAGGTTCTGAAATCAATAGCCCAATAAATCCAGTTGTTTCAAAACCGTATCGTTTACAGACAAATGATGTGCTCAATATTTCAATTAAAGCAATCGATCCAAAACTTGTAGCGCTCTTCAATCCAAGTCCCGATAATTCAAAAGTGCAGCAATCAGAACAAGGGTTGTATTTTGAAGGCTATTCTGTTGATGACCATGGTAATATCCGAATCCCGATTTTAGGTGAAATAAATGTTCTTGGATTTACAGTTGAGGAAGTTCGTCAGAAAATCGAAAAAGAACTGCTTGAAAATTACTTTAAAGCGACTGCAAATATTTTTGTAATTGCGAAATTAGCGGGACTGCGGTTTACAATTAATGGAGAAGTTGCCAATCCCGGAACAAAAATGTTGTATCAGGATAAAGTAAATGTTCTGGAAGCGCTCGCAAATTCAGGCGATATTACAATTACTGGCGATCGTAAAAATGTGATGATAATCAGGCAATATCCGCACGGAACAGAAATGCATACGATAGATTTGACCGATGTTAGTGCCATGCAGTCGCCGTATTATTATCTGCAGCCGAATGATTATATCTATGTTAAGCCGCTAAAGCAAAAATCTTGGGGAACCGGAAAAACCGGAATCGAATCGTTAACAACGCTGATCACGATCATGACGCTTGCTACAACTACATTTTTAATATTAAAAAACTAATATAAATGCTTGAAACCAAAGATTTTTCGTTTTTTGAATCGGAAAACAGTTTCGATTTCAAGGGTTTCCTGATAAAAACGGCAAGCTACTGGAAGTGGTTTTTGGTAAGCTGGATCATCGCTTTTACGATTGCTTATCAGGTAAACATCAGGAAAGAAAAAATATACGGAGTTAATAACACGATTTCCATTACAGAAGAAAGCAATCCGTTTTTTACCTCTAATACAAGCCTTGTTTTTAACTGGGGCGGAACTTCGGATAAGGTTCAAACCATTGCGTCAATGCTAAAATCGCGTTCGCATAATGAATTTGTAGTCGCAAAACTTGAATTTTACATCAATTATCTTTCACAAGGCAAGTATAATATTGTCGATTCTTATGGCACTGTACCTTTTTATGTTGACATTGACAAGCGCGAAGGACAACTCTCAGGAAGTTTAATAGGCATCAAATTTCTCAGTCCGACTGAGTATCAGATTAGGATTACATTTGAAAATGATAATGTTTCGCTGATTCATTATTCAGATAACAGCATAAGTAATACCGCTGTTGCGAAAGGCGAATTCATAAAGAAATATCGTGTTGGCGAGAAAGTGCAATTGCCATTCTTAAACTGGAAACTGGAAATAAATGACAAGCCCGGGTTTTATACAGGCAACGAATATTTTGTGCGTTTTCAGAATTTTGACGGAACGGTTGCAGGTTATCAAAACATCAATATTGAAGTAGATGCTAAAAGCACCTCTATTTTAAAACTTGGACTTCAGGGAACCAATAAAGCCCGAATGGTTAAATACCTGAACACAACGGTTGAGATTTTAAAAGCCAATCAATTGTCTGCAAAAAATCAGTTTGCTACAAATACGATTGCATTCATAGACAGCACAATGCGTGCGATGGAAAGCCAACTTAAAGAAACCGGAGATGAACTAAAATCTTTTACAAGAGGAAAAAACGTAGTCCAAATTGAAGAAGGCGGCTCAAGGCTTTCAGAGCGAGCAATAGAATATGATGCAAAGAGAGATGAAGTAGTCAGAAAGCTAAGTTACTATAATTCCCTTCGTAATTACCTCAATAAAAACGGCGATTTTTCAAGGCTTCCGGCGCCATCGGTTGCAGGCATTGAAGATCCGAATATTGTAATGAATGTTTCAAAGCTTATCGCGCTTTCCACTGAACGCTCGGAAATGCAATATGCCGTAAAAAGCGAAAAGATATTTCAGGATTTCGATAAGCAAATGACGGCCATTAAGAATGTTCTTCTTGAAAATATTATAACAGCAAAATCAACTTTGGAATATGAGCTGAACATGATATCCGGGAACTTAAACCAAACCGAAAACTCTATAAAACAATTGCCGGAAGACCAGCAGGAACTCATTAAGATTAAGCGAAAATACGATCTAAGCACGAACATTTACAATACTTTTCTTCAGAAAAGGAGCGAGGCTGACATTGTCAAAGCTGCAAACGTTTCAGATATTCATTTCATTGATCCTGCGAAAGATATTGGTGGTGGGTTAGTTGGCCCGAAAACCGGAGTGAATTATGTTTTGGCACTTTTCCTCGGACTTTTAATTCCGTTGCTTTTTGTATTTGGAATTTTCTTCGTAAATAATTCGATACAAAATACAGATGATATTAGTAAGCTTACTGCAATTCCGTTAATTGGAGTCATTGGAAAAAAGCAAAATGAAAACAATCTTTCGGTTTTTGAAAGACCTAAATCGGCTTTGTCAGAATCTTTCAGGGCGATTCGTTCTTCATTACAGTTTCTGTACAAAAAACAGCACGTTGAAGGTACAAAAACATTGATGCTGACATCATCTATAAGTGGCGAAGGAAAAACATTCTGCTCGATAAACATTGCTACGGTTTTTGCGATGAGCGAAAAAAAGACAGTAATTGTAGGACTTGATTTAAGAAAACCCAAGATTTTTGCTGATTTCAAAATTACGAATGATATTGGCGCGGTGAATTATCTCATTGGTCAGAAAAATATTGATGAAATTATACAAAGTACGCATGTTCCGCACCTGGATGTAATTACGTCCGGACCAGTTCCGCCAAATCCGGCAGAGCTTATCATGAGTGATGCCATGAAGGAAATGCTCGAGGAATTAAAGAAAAAATACGATTACATTGTACTTGATACGCCGCCGGTTGGTTTGGTTTCAGACGCTTTGGAGCTGGCTAATTATTCGGATATTATATTGTATGTCGTGCGGCAGAATTTCACCAAAAAAGACATGATTACCCTGTTGAACAATCGCCATAAAAGAGGTGAGTTGAACAACGTGAGCATTATCCTGAATGGCTTTGAAAGTAAGGCAAAATACGGCTACGGTTACGGATATAGCTACGGTTACGGTTATGGATACGGAAGTTATTCCAGCGGATATCACGATGATGATAAACCGAAAAATATCTTTATAAAAACGTTAAATAAGGTTTTCAGGCGAAAAGAAAAATAAATCAGTTTGTAGTCATTACTTTGAAAAGCGTGGCTATCAGTGATTTTTTGCTTTTATTCGGTATAAAACCAATGTTAATAAATTTATAAATTATATATTTGCAGTTAATTTTATTTTTACAATTTCTGTAATGAGTTCTAAAATCGTAATCACTGGTGGTGCTGGTTTTATAGGTTCTAATTTGTGTGAGCACTTTATAGCAAAAGGGTATCAGGTCGTTTGTCTTGACAACTTTGCAACCGGTTACAAGCATAATCTGAATGCGGTTATTGACCATCCCAATTTTTTGCTGATTGAAGGTGATATCAGGAATATTGCAGACTGTAAGCTAGCATTAAAAGACGCTGATTTTGTCTTACATCAAGCAGCTTTAGGTTCGGTGCCAAGATCAATACTTGACCCAATCACGAGCAATGATGTTAATGTCAGCGGATTTCTTAATATGCTTGTTGCTTCAAGAGATGCAGGAATCAAGCGTTTTGTTTATGCGGCAAGTTCTTCCACATACGGAGATTCAGAAAATCTTCCGAAGGTTGAAGATATAATAGGTAAACCGCTTTCGCCATATGCAATTACAAAATATGTAAATGAGCTTTATGCTGATATTTTCAGTAGTTCATACGGACTTGAAACAATCGGTTTGCGTTATTTTAATGTTTTCGGGCGGAAACAGGATCCAAATGGAGCGTATGCAGCCGTTATTCCAAAATTCGTTATGCAGTTAATGAAGCATGAAAGTCCGATTGTGAATGGCGACGGAAACCATTCACGTGATTTTACTTACATCGATAATGTAATTCAAATGAATGAATTAGCAATTACAACAAATAACCCTGAAGCAGTAAATACCGTCTATAATACGGCTTTTGGAGACAGAACAACGTTGAATGATTTACTCAAATACCTTAAAGAAGCTCTTAGTGAATATGATCCGGTAATTTCTGATATCCCGATTATACACGGTCCAAATCGCGCGGGCGACATACCGCATTCATTAGCAAGTATCGATAAGGCAAAAAGAATATTAGGATACAATCCCGAGTTTTCAATGCAAAACGGATTAAAAGAAGCAGTTAAATGGTATTGGCAAAATTTAAAATAATATAATGAAAATAGCAGTAATAGGTTTAGGATATGTAGGATTGCCATTGGCAAGATTATTTGCGACAAAATATTCAGTAGTCGGATTTGATATCAATGAAAAAAGAGTAGGAGAATTAAATTCAGGTATTGATAGTACTCTTGAAATAGAAGAATCATTATTGAAATCTGTCCTGCTGCAAAAACCTACAAACGATAAAGTCGGATTATTGTGCTCTACGAATCTGGATGATATTAAAGATTGCAACTATTATGTGGTAACTGTTCCAACTCCCGTTGACAAAAATAACAGACCTGATTTGACTCCGTTATACAAATCAAGCGAAACTGTTGCCAAAGTTCTCAAAAAAGGCGATATCGTAATTTATGAATCTACCGTTTATCCCGGAGTTACCGAAGATGAATGTGTTCCTGTCCTGGAGCGCATCAGCGGATTAAAATTTAATGTTGATTTCTTCGCAGGATATTCTCCTGAAAGAATCAATCCTGGAGATAAAGAGCATACTGTCGAAAAAATATTAAAAGTTACCGCCGGATCTACACCGGAAACAGGTCAGAAAGTTAACGATCTGTATAAATCGGTAATCATTGCAGGAACACATTTAGCGCCAACAATCAAAGTAGCCGAAGCAGCTAAAGTAATCGAAAACTCACAGCGCGACATAAACATTGCGTTTGTAAATGAGTTGTCAAAAATTTTCAATATTCTTGAAATTGACACGAATGCTGTACTTGAAGCCGCTGGTACAAAATGGAATTTTCTTCCGTTTAAACCAGGTTTGGTAGGCGGACATTGTATTGGAGTGGATCCGTATTATTTAGCTCAAAAAGCACAGGAAATGGGCTATCATCCCGAAATTATCCTTGCCGGAAGAAGACTTAATGATAGTATGGGCGAATATGTTGCCTCTCAGATCGTGAAACTAATGATTAAAAAAGGGATTGTAATAAAAGGAGCCGAATTATTAATGCTCGGTATCACTTTTAAAGAAAACTGTCCCGATGTAAGAAATACTAAGATAGTAGATGTAATTTCTGCACTTTCAGATTATGGAATAAAAGTCTCGATTTTTGACCCATGGGCAAGCCCTTCAGAAGTAAAGCACGAATATAATCTTTTAACAACTAATGAATTACCTCAATCAACATTTGACGTGGTAGTTTTAGGCGTGGCACACAAAGAATTTTTAGATGTTGATTATGAAGCAATTAAAAAAGAAAATGCGGTGCTTTATGATGTTAAAGGAATTTTAGGTGCCAAGGCAGACGGGAAACTATAAATCAACAAAGGAATTAAAACAAATCAGAATGAAAATTACAAATATTTGCTGTATTGGAGCAGGTTATGTCGGAGGCCCGACAATGGCTGTAATTGCACAAAAATGTCCTCATATTAAAGTTACGGTTGTCGATTTAAATGCAGAAAGAATTGCATTGTGGAATGATGCCGATGTTAATAATATTCCTATTTATGAGCCTGGCCTGAGTGATTTAGTCGGTGAAGCCAGAGGAAGAAATTTATTTTTCTCTACAGATGTCGATAAAGCAATTGATGAAGCACAAGTTATATTTATTTCTGTAAATACTCCAACCAAAACTTATGGATTAGGAAAAGGCATGGCAGCTGATTTGAAATATATTGAACTCTGCGCAAGACAAATTTCTTCCATAGCCAAAAGCGACAAAATTGTTGTCGAAAAATCTACTTTGCCTGTCAGAACTGCTGAGGCAATAAAAAACATATTAGAAAATACAGGAAATGGAGTTAAATTCCAAATTCTTTCAAATCCTGAATTCCTGGCAGAAGGTACTGCCGTAGAAGATTTGCTAAATCCGGATCGCGTACTCATAGGAGGTGATACAACCAAAGAAGGAGAAGAAGCCATTGAAGCTTTAGTTGGAATTTATGAAAACTGGGTTTCCCGTGAAAAAATCATTACAACTAATGTTTGGTCATCAGAATTATCCAAATTAACAGCAAATGCATTTTTAGCTCAACGTGTTTCTTCTATAAACGCAATGTCTGAACTGTGCGAAAAAACCGGTGCTGATGTTAACGAAGTTGCAAGAGCGATTGGAATGGACAGCAGGATTGGATCAAAATTCCTAAAATCATCTGTTGGATTCGGAGGATCGTGCTTCCAGAAAGATATCCTCAACCTTGTGTATATCGCCAAAACTTATGGTCTTCATGAAGTTGCCGATTACTGGGAACAGGTAATTATCATGAATGATCACCAAAAAAGACGCTTTGCCTCTAATATTGTAAAAACGCTTTACAATACTGTTTCAGGAAAAAAAATTGCTTTTTTAGGTTGGGCATTCAAAAAAGACACGAACGATACACGAGAATCAGCGGCAATTTACGTAGCAGATTATTTATTAAATGAGCATGCAAATGTCAATGTTTATGATCCGCAAGTCAAAGAAAAGCAAATCATCAATGACCTGAATTATCTTGCAACGCGTTCAGAAGATGCAAATGCAAAAGGCATTGTAGTATCTAATGATCCTTATGAAGCTTGTAAAGGCGCGCATGCAATTGCTATCCTTACCGAATGGGATGAGTTTAAGAATTACGATTGGCAAAAAATATACGATAACATGCAAAAACCAGCTTTCGTTTTTGACGGAAGAAATGTTTTGAATGCAAAAGACATGGCGGCAAAAGGATTTGTATTTTCTTCTGTTGGAAGTTCAAATTAATCAAAAATGAAAAAGATTTTAATAACCGGAGGAGCCGGGTTTATTGGTTCACACGTAGTACGCCGTTTTTTAAAAAATTATCCGGAATACCATATTTTTAATCTGGATGCGCTTACTTATGCTGGAAATCTTGAAAATCTTTATGATGTTGACCGGATGCCTAATTACACTTTCGTTAAAGGAGATATTGTTGACGAGAGTTTTATCGAAACTCTTTTTACTAAACATAAATTTGAAAAGATAATTCATCTTGCTGCAGAATCACATGTCGATCGTTCCATTGAAGATCCACTTTCGTTTGTCAAGACAAATATTATCGGAACCATCAATCTTCTAAATGCCTTTAAAAAATTGTGGAAAGATAACTGGGAAGACAAATTATTTTATCACATTAGTACAGATGAGGTCTACGGAACTTTAGGAACAGAAGGACTTTTTACAGAAATAACTTCCTACGATCCAAACTCACCTTATTCTGCATCAAAAGCAGGTTCCGATCATTTTGTAAGGGCGTATGGTGAAACCTATAAGATGCCTTATATCATTACAAACTGCTCCAATAATTATGGGCCTAACCAGTTTCCGGAGAAATTGATTCCACTTTTTATAAATAATATTATAAATAATAAAGCATTGCCAGTATACGGTGATGGAAAATATACAAGGGACTGGCTGTATGTTGAAGATCATGCTGTAGCAATTGACATGGTTTTTCATAGCGGAAAAAACAATGCGACTTATAATATAGGAGGATTTAATGAGTGGCAGAATATTGATCTGATTCATTTGCTCTGTACTATTATGGATGAAAAACTCGGAAGGGAAAAAGGTTCATCTGCGTCGTTAATTGCCTATGTAAAAGATAGGCCTGGTCACGATTTGAGATATGCAATTGATGCTTCAAAAATTAACAAAGAACTTAATTGGAAGCCATCAGTTACTTTTCAGCAAGGTCTAGAAATCACTGTAAGCTGGTATTTAGAAAATAAAACATGGCTCGATAATATAATTTCTGGAAAATATACCGAATACAACAAAAACGCATAGCATTTAATTGTTGGAATAAAGGCTTTTTTGAAAGAATAGATACCAGTTCAAATTAGAACGAGTGTTAAAAAAAGTTTGACTGTATAAAATTTACGAGTACTTTTGAGGGCGCAAAATTACAGAGATTTATAGAAATTTTTATTAAATTTAAAATAATTGAAACAAGAGAATTTAACAAAACAAACATTATTCGGGTTCTTCTGGCTCGCTTTTGGAAAAGCGGGTAAGGCAATCCTGCAACTGCTTATACTTGGTATTTTAGCAAGATTGCTTGGACCAACAGAGTTTGGGTTAATCACTCTCGCATTAATCGTTACCAGTTTTTCAGATATATTTACTGATTTAGGCTTCGGTCCGGCAATTATTCAGAAAAGGGAATTAAATGATTCTGATATATACACAAGTTTTACTTTTTCCGTAATTTTTGGAGTAATACTTTTATTCGTAGTTTGGATATTTGCACCATTTATTGCTTCTTTTTTTAGAAACGACGGTTTAACTCCAATTCTTCGGGCAATTTCGCCAGTGCTCTTCCTAAGTTCTATCGGCTCAACTCCACAAGGATTGTTATATCGTAACATGAAATACAAAGAGTCTTCAATGTTACAAATTATTTCCTATTCAATAGGATATGGATTAGTAGGGATCATTTTTGCTTATGCTGGTTATGGAGTATGGGCATTAGTATTTGCTGTTTTAGGGCAATCAATCTTGTCAACTATTTTATATTTTTACTACAGTAAACAGGCCATCCGATTTGCCTTTGATAAGAAATCATTCAAAGAACTATTGCACTTTGGAAGCGGCTATTCATTAAGTAAAATTTTTACGCATCTTGGCAATAAAGGCGAAAAAATAGTTGTTGGCCGCGTTCTTGGCGTTGATTCGTTAGGTTTGTATGAGAGAGGATTTACAATAGTAAAATTTATTGCGGGTCTTGTTGGTGAAATTATAGATCAGGTCTTGTTTGCTCCAATTGCCAAAAAGCAAGACGAACGGGAACTTGTTGGTAAGATTTTTCTTGAGCTAACGTACATCACCTGTACGCTTTTAATGCCGGCAAGTGTCTTTATTTATTGTAATGCGGATAGTATTGTTAAGATACTTTTAGGTGATAAATGGGGCGAAACTGTAACAATTGTTCAGATTATGGCAATCAGTTTGTTTTTCTTAGTTTGTACAAGAATAGGAAGCACCGTTGCAAAATCTTTAGGAGACGTAATGAATCGTGCCGTGAGGACATTCATTTATTCAGTCGTTGTTATTGTTGGTGCATATGCCGGGTCAAAATGGGGAATTAATGGAGTTGCCACAGCTGTTACCGGAGCAATCATATTAAATTATATATTGGCTTTCTCTCAAACAAATAAACTTACCGGAGTCGGAATTTTCCATTTTATTGAGTCTCATTTACTCGGTATTGGATTATCTGCGATTTATATGGTTATCTATTATCCGCTTAAAGGTATACTTTTCAATCAAATTGAAAGTAGTCTCATACAACTTATTTTAGGTTGTGCCCTGATGGCAATAGTATATCTATGTGGATATTTCTTCGATTATAAAGGCGTGACAAAAAAATATTTTAAACTAATCTTTAAAAGAAAATAGAATGGGCAATTTAAAAGTGAGCGTAATATTCGCATCGCCTTCTACATTTAATGCAGGAATGCAAATGGTTGACAAAGCTTGGGATTGTTTTGTTAGAAGAAATAATCTGAATGTTGATTTCACAAAATACAGGTTTGATAAAGTGAGTTATGACGGAGGTGAAAACTCTGAATTCAAATGTCTTACTGATCACCACCAGGAAATGCTCAATGCAGACCGAATAATTTATTGGGGTGACTTTCTTCATATGTCACATTATCACAAAAGGAAAGCCAAGCAGCTTTCTGATCTTGGTCTTTATACTTCATATGATGAAGCACTCAGGTTTGTTCAAAAAGTATTAATGCTGAAAGGGGAACCGTCTGAAACTAAGCAAAAAGCTATTAGCTTCGGAACAAACCAAATGCTTGAAGGCACTTTAGAAAGAATTATCGAGCCACATTTCACAGATATTAAAGAACTTATAAGCCTTTCAAGAGCATGGCTTCCAAGAGATCTTTATACAGCGAATCTAGCCGACGTTATAAAAAAAGGCAGTAGTCCTACCCAAGGCGTTGATTGTGCTTTGCTGGCATGGGAAAATTTATTTGGAAATGATGTCAATTCTGCTCCTTTGAAAAATAAAAAAGTAGGATGTTTTTTCGGAAGATCTACAGGGAAATTTATGAAACTTTCGAGATTTGCCAGAAAAATGGCCGATAAAGAAGGACTTGAATTAATGTGGGTGCCATGGATAAACAAAGAAGGAAAGTCAAATGTTTTTAAAGAAAAACTGTATAAATACAGCGTTAAGGATAAAACCAGCGGCTATAATCTTGATATGAAAAATGTTGAATGGCTAAAGTCATTTGATTTTATAGTAACTGATACGTATCATTTTGCTGTAAACAGCTGGGCAAGCGGCACTCCCGCAATTTGCATTGCTGACACTATCAGTAGTGAAAGAAGCAGCGGTGAAAATTTTGCATGGAATGACAAAAGACATATGTTTTTTCAAATGTCTGACGCATTGGATTTCTTCGTTCACGCGCAGGAATTACAAAGCAGTAAAAACCTGAAAATGCGTATCGAACATTTACGGGCGTGTCTCCATAATGAACAATTAATAAGCTGGATAACTGAAAAAATTTCAGCCCAAGCCAACAATTCTGAAAAAAGACTTATTGACGCAATAACAAAATAAAAAGTTGTGATAATCGAATTCATCGGTTTACCGGGAGCAGGAAAAAGTACGCTCATTACTCCGTTTGTCAAGTTACTAACTGACAAAGGTTATGATGTAATCAATTTTTCTGCGCATAATCAGAAATTGATGGGAAAACCATCCGGTAAACTAAAGTTTGGATTATTCTTAGTATTGAATTTTTCAAAAATAAGCAAACTTAAAAAAGTTATTGCAAGAGGATTGGGAAAGGAAAAAGTATTTAAAAGCAGATTCTTAAAGCTTTTACTGCTAATTTTTTCAATAATGGAATATTGTAAAAAAAATGATAAAGGAGTTTTAGTTCTGGATCAGGCAATTATACAAATGATTGGTTCAATTTATGTTGAATTGGGTATAAAGGATTACACAATTACAGAAAAAGTTTTTAAAGAGTCACTAGCATTTCTAAATACAAAGCATAATTATAAAGTTGTTACATTAGATTTACCTTTAGAAATAGCGGTAAATAGAGTTTTTAGCCGAGAAAAGCAAAACTGCGAATTTAAAGAAATGACGCAGACAGACCTAGAGTTGAAACTTTTACAATACGAAACATTCATTAAAACGATTAGTCCGGATGTACTTGTTTCATCAATAGAAAATAGCGATAAAAATGTTGTAGCCATTTATCAGGCATTATTTTAATATGGATATGAAAAATAATAAAATCTGTTTTTACATTGGTGACCTGAATCCCGGCGGTGTTGCGCACCTAGTTATTAATCTGGCACACGAATTTCTGAGAAAAGGTTATGAAGTACACTTTTTCTTAACAAACAGACGCGGACAAATTGAAGACGAATTGCCATCTGAAATTAAGATATTTCGATCTGGTAACTCTGTCAAAAGTACGTTTACCGGATTGATGGCATATTTGAAAAAGGAACGTCCGCACGCGGTGGTTTCCGCAAGGGATAATCTCAATGTTGTCAATGCTATTGCTTGTAAGCTGAGTGGCACGAAAACAAAATCTGTAGCCAGCGTGCACGTGGATTATTCAGCTGTTACACAAAAATTTCCACTCAGAATACAAATTTACAGACTGTTTGTTTACATCTCTGGATTATTATTTTACCGTTTTGCTAACGAAACTATTGCTGTTTCAAAAGGAGTAGCCGATAACCATGCAAAAAGGTTTTTCCTTAATAGAAAAAAAATTACCGTGATCTATAATCCAACCTATAAAGAGCTGAAAAGCGATGAGGAAGATGAGATTCACGCTTTCACTGAAAAATTCCAGAAACCATTATTTTCCAGCGTAGGAAGACTCACAGCCCAGAAAGGATTTGATGTTCTTATCAAGGGTTTTTCAATGTTTAGGAATGAACATAAATCAGGCTCACTTTTGATACTTGGCGAAGGCGAGGATCGACAAAAACTGGAAGACCTAGCAAAAAAAATGGGAGTCAGCGAACACGTATACATGCCTGGCTATGTAAAAACCCCAGCATTGTATGTAAAATATAGTGATGTTTTTGTTTGTTCATCATTATGGGAAGGATTTGGAAATGTTGTAGTTGAAGCGCTTGGAGTTGGAGCAAAAATTATTTCAACGGATTGTAAAAGTGGTCCTGCCGAAATTTTGGAAGATGGAAAATATGGTATATTAGTCCCAGTATCTTCACCGGAAAGTTTAAAATCGGCTATGCAAAAACAGCTTGAAGCGCCAATAAGCAGGCTAGAACAAATCGAGAGGGCAAAAGATTTCTCAGTATCCAAAATCGCTAACGAATATCTTGAGTTGATATACAAATAACATGAAGGAAAATAACATAAGAGCAGCATTTCCTTATATTCTGTGTATTATCACAGCGGTAATTACGTATTTAATGATTAAAATGCAAATCGCTGCTTTTGTGCCGGTTGTCTGTTTGATTATTGCTGTTGCAAGTGTAGTAAATCTAAAGCTTGGATTAGCAATTTGGTTCATAGTTTCACCACTTTCTACATTAGCTGCCGATCAGATTGAGTCGGTTCCGATTCTTTTTAATCCGGCTATCGTTATGGGGGCTTTAGTAAATCTGATGTACCGGAAAAAAAGATTGGTAGTAGATTCAAAAGCATTACGGTTTTATATGTATGTCCTCGCGACAACTGTCCTCGCAACACTCTATTATCGCTATAACGAAACCACATTTGCATTGATAAATTTTATAATGACGATCATGATTTCATGTCTCATTATCGTTGTTTATAATGCTTATGATGAATATTATAAAAACATAGGATTCAGTCTTATGCTTTCAGGGCTTATTGCATTTAGTGTTGCAGTAACAAGCAACATGGAAATGGAAAGCAGGCTGGGTCTAGATGGTAGCGTAAGGCAACTTTCCAATATCCTGAGTTTCTCTAGTATGTTTATTGTTTTAATTTTGTTTTTTTATAAAGAAGCAATTAATAAAAATCTTCGGCTGGTATTTATAGTAGCTCTTGTACCATTGATAACCGGTCTTATATTGACTGTTTCAAGAGGATCTATTCTTGCTTTTATTGTGTCAGTTGTACTTTCATTATTATTATATTTCTATAAAACAAAAAAAATCAAGACCGCACTGGTTTCAATGGTAAACGTTTTTGTCTTTATGATAATGGTTTACTTTTTGTTTTACGACTATGTGTCAAACAAATTCAGCGAGTACATTAGCTTATTAGAAAAAAGGTTTGAACAGGATGAACTGGAATCAGGTTCAGATATTCGTCAATACATCTGGGAACGTGTTTTATCATCATTTGATGATATTGAACTGTTTTTCGGAACCGGCATTGGAGGTTTTAGATATAAAAGTGCCTTGGTCGGGGTAAACTTCTATTCGCATTCTGTTTATGTTGATATTATTGCTACCTGTGGATTAGGAGTACTGGCAATGGTATTTATTTATTTAATTGTAGTGTTTTTTAAAGCATATTCTGAAACAAAAATGCTTGCTATTGGGATTTGCCTGTTCATGTTGTTGAATTTCTTTTCACACGGATCGGTAACTTCTCCATTATTCTGGATTTGTTTGGCATTGTGCCGAAGCATTGTTTTTAAAAAATCCGGACCACAACTTAATATTTAGTCTATGAAGATAATTATAAATGCAGACGATTTTGGATTGACCAAAAGCATCAACGAAGCAATTTTCAAATTAGCATCACTAAAAACGATTTCTTCAACTACGGTTATGGTAAATATGCCTTTTGCTGATGAAATTAAGAGTTTGGCTGATAATGAGCGCTTTGGAATTGGTTTGCATTTTAATTTAACTGAAGGTAAGCCAATTTCTGAGCCTGCAGATGTAGTTTCGCTAATTGATAATAATGGTGAATTTCATAGTTACAAATCTTTCAAAAAAAAGCTTGATAAAGGAATAATTGATCCAAAGCACATCCAAACCGAACTCGAAGCACAATACAATAAATTGTTTAGTCTTATCGGTAATAAAATAAGTCATTTCGATTCACATCAAAGTATTCACAGATTATCCGGTGTCTATAAAATAATCGTTCCTTTTGTTGCAAAAAACAATAAAGGCCTGCGTCCTTCGACACGCTTTTTTATTCAGAAAAACAAATCCCAAAATCATATCATTAACCCAATCATTGGTGGGATTTTCCGTTTTTCTGCAAAACGTTTTCTGACAGAATTCTTTTATTTTATCCGTACAAAATCCACAACAGGAAAGGTTTTTTTTCCAAAAGCTGAATTGCTGTCAGATGATTTTAAAAAAATAGAGACATTAATAAGGCTTCCCGCTTTATCTGGAAGTAATTTTAAAAATGATGTATTTGAAGTTTCATGCCATCCATCAATCACAATAACAGAACTTGATTCAGGTAAAACAACCTTACTTGAGAAAAGAATCGATGAATATAAAATTCTGTCTTCTGAGGTTTTTATAGATTATGTAAATGCAAATCCATTGTTTAATTATTCAAATTCACGCAAATGAAATTAATTATACATTCTGATGATTACGGAATGACCAACTCAATTAACGACGCGGTTATTGAGCTTTGTAAAGCCGGAGTAATGAGTTCAACATCTATTATGGCTAACATGCCCTATACTGCAGATGCGGTAAGGTTATTGGGTATCCCAAATACAAGCCTTGGAGTTCATGCGGCTTTTACACAAGGAAAATCGATTGAAAATCCTCAAAATATTCCGTCACTTGTTGATGCTGACGGAAATTTTTATGAATACAATACCTTAGTAAAAAGAATCAAAAAAGGCAAAGTTGCCTCTGAAGATGTTTACAAAGAACTGAAAGCACAATACAAAGTCATTCATGACTTAATTGGTGATGAACTTAGTTTTATCGATTCGCATCATGGAATGCACAATAAATTCCGCCCTTTTCAGGATGCGTTTTTACGTTTTGGAAAAGAAACTCCAGGAAAAGCAATCCGGACTAAAGTGCTCTATTACCTAGTTCCCGGTTCAGGAAATAAAATGCAATTCAAAACCGCAGGCTTATCACCAAAAAAACTGTTGACACATTATTATTTTTTGCTTGTGGCGAAGAAGTTTGCCAAGTCCTACAAAGTTCCCGATGGAATGATCGTTGGGAAAGGAAATGGGATAGTAGAACAATTAAAGAAATTTCACAAAATTGACTGGAACGGACAAAAAGATAAAACGCTATACATTGTTTCCCATCCGTCAAAAGATTTGAACGAACTTGAAAATACAAACCTGATGCAGGAACGCGTCGATGAATATAATTATCTGCTTTCACCAGAATTCAGGGAACTTGCTAAAACTATCAACTTTACAAATTTTGCCAAATTATGATTTTTCTTGGAGATATAGCTTCGCCTGACAGTAATTGCTCAAAAGCACTTGAGCTATCGCTTGAAAAAGCTTCAAATGTTTTTTTGGGTAAAAGTATTTTAGCAAATCTGGAAGGCGTAATAGCAAATTACAGTACGCATACAGAAACGCCGGTTTTATTCAATCATCCGTCTGTCATTACTGTTTTAAAGAAGCATGGCGCTGTTGCATTTAGCCTTGCGAATAATCATACGCTTGATTTACCAGAATACTATGATCAGACAACTGAAGCTCTAGATAAGGAAAATATTTCTTTTGCAGGAGCGGCACGTTCCAAAGAGGCAGCCTATGAACCAGCAAGATTTGAAACTGAAGGTGTTTCAATTTCATTTTTTGCTTCCTGCTGGAAAGTAATGCTTCAGCATCAGGAAAATCCAAACCAGGGCGTTCATGTTGCGACAATTAATGAAAATAAGATACTTGAGTTAATCCGGCAGGAGCGAAAAAATTTCCCTAATAATAAGATAGTTTTTATGCCTCATTGGAATCTGGATCTTGAAACTGCTCCATTTCCAATTCACCGTGTATTTGCAAAAGCCTGTATTGATGCAGGAGCAAATGCCGTAATAGGAAGTCATTCGCACTGTGTTCAGGGAATCGAGCGCTATAATAATGGTGTAATTGCGTATAGTCTTGGTAATTTCTTTATTCCTTGGGGAACTTTCATTAAAGGGACTATTCATTTTCCGGAATTTTCTAAAATTTCCTTAGCATTAGAGTGGAATCCGGTTACAAATGAAATCAAAACCCATTGGTTTGAATACAACGACGATGGATCGCATGCACTGAAACTTATTGCTTCAGAAGATTTTGATAATAGCCAATTGGTAAAAAAATATACACCGTATTCAAAATTCAACGAAAGGGAATATGTAAGTTGGTACCTGAAAAACAGAAGGAAAAAGAAATTTATTCCGGTTTATAAATCACACGATCAGGTTTTTCGCAATAACATACTCGATTTTTATCTGATGCAAAGAATTAAATTTGCCCGTTTTCTTGCAAAAAGCGGACTAAGAAACTGGAATAATTAGACATGAAAATATTACACATAAATTCTTATTTTTTTAGCAATTCATTGCACTTTCAACTCGTGAAAAAATTATCAGAGGAAAATGTTGAGCAAATAGTATATATTCCGCTGAATGTAAATGATAAAAGCGTTTTAAAAGGATCGTGTGATAATGTGGAATTTCATGTGTCGAAATGCTTTTCAACACTGTCAAGATATATATGGCCTTTGAAAATCTTGATGATTTATCGGGATTTGAATAAAAAAATACAGGATTTAAATGTTGATGTAATTCATGCACATTCTCTCTTTGTAAACGGATCAATTGCGTATCTTTTGTCTAAAAAGCATAAAATTGATTTTGTTGTAACTGTAAGAAACAGCGATATCAATCAATTTATGAAGGCTTCAAAACTATTCAGGAAATTGGGCTTCAAAATTATGATGAGTTCAAAAAAGATACTCACGCTCTCCTATTCTTATTTTAATGTGCATCTTAAGCGGTATTATAATGAAGATGATTTTAACGACATAAAATCAAAACACGAAGTTATTCCTAACGGAGCTGAAGATGTTTGGTTTGATAATAAACACCTGAAAACTAAAATTGATGGCCAACTAAGGATTATTTTTGTTGGATTATTAGCTGATAACAAAAATCTTGATACTGTTATTAAAGCCTGTGATGTGCTTAAATCACAAGGAAAAGATATTCATCTTTCAATCATTGGAAGTGGTAGAAGAAGTGAGTATTTCCAGTCATTACACTATAATTTTGATGTCGAGTTTCTAGGATACATAACCGATAGGAAAGAATTAATGAAAATCTATCAAACTACACATTTGCTTTGTGTTCCGTCATTTACAGAATCTTTTGGGCTTGTTTATGTGGAAGCAATGACGCAATCTTTACCAGTTATTTATACAAAAGGACAAGGCTTTGACGGTTTTTTTGATGATGGGCTATATGGATTCGCGGTTGATCCTAAAGATGAAAAGGATATCGCTAATCGGATTAATGATATCTGCCAGAATTACGAATCAATGGCAACTAATGCATACAAATATTCTGATTTTTTCAGATGGGACAAACCAGTTACTAATTTATTAAAGAGTTACGAAAATGGAAGGTAAAGGAAAACACATACTTTATATAAATCAGTATTTTAAGCAACCTAATGAACCAGGTATTACCAGATCATACTGGATTGCAAAAGAGCTTATAAATCGCGGTTACACTATTACAATGCTTGCACATAGAAATACCATGCTTAAGCAAGTAGGCGATGTTCCTAAAGTAGAAAAAACGGTTGTAGACGGAATTGAAGTTATTTACATCCGAAATGAATATTCTAACGATATGGGAATTTATAAAAGAGCAGTTTCTTTTGTGAAATTTATGTTGGCATCGGCATATTACGCGAATAAAATGAAAAATGTTGATTTAGTAATCGCAACATCAACACCGCTAACCGTTGCTTTTCCGGCATTAATACGTAATCGGTTCAAGAAAACACCGTTCATTTTTGAAGTGCGAGATTTATGGCCGGAAGTTCCAATTCAAATGGGAGCAATTAAAAATAAATTTGCGGTTAAATTCTTAAAATGGTTTGAAAAGACAACTTATTTACGTTCAGAACATGTCATTGCATTGTCCCCGGGAATGCAGGAAGGCGTTGTAAAATATATTCCTGAATCGAATACAACCATGATTCCAAACATGGCAAAAATTGATAAGTTCTGGAGAAGGCCAATAAATGAAGACTTGTTCTCAGAATTTGGGTTTGATAAAAATTCATTTAAGGCAATTTATTTTGGCACTCTCGGACAGGCAAACGGGCTAGATTATATAATGGATGCTATTTTTTTGCTCGACAATGCGAAAGAATCAAATCTTGAATTCATATTCCTTGGTGATGGAAAAATTAAAAATGACCTGATTAAAAAATCCGCCACTTTACAATATGTCAAAGTTACTTTTGTAGAAAGGCAGCCAATGGACATAGTTTCAGAAATACTTAATGCCTGTGACGTTTCAATTGTTACGTTTTCTGATATTCCAATTTTAACCACAAATTCACCAAATAAACTTTTTGATACACTATCAGCGGGTAAACCTTCAATAGTAAATTCTGCCGGATGGACAAAAGATATTGTCGAAAAAGGGAATGCAGGTTTTTATGTAAATCCGTCAAAAGCTTCTGAGCTGGCCGAAAAAATACTGGTTTTGAAAAATAATCCCGAATTAAGCAAATCAATGGGTGAGTCAGCCAGAAAACTTGCTGAAACAACTTATGATAAATCGGTATTATGCGCAGAATTTGCTGATGTAGTTGATGATGTAATGGCAAAAATATCAAAAAAATGAAGAATTTAGTTCCGCAGATATTGTACAGGGTTTTTAACCTCATTAACAAAAATCAGTTGAATTTTCATTATAATAATGTAAAAAAAGTCAACGAAAATAAAGAAAGTACAGTCAAGAACGTTGAGGAATATCTAAAGTTATGGAATAGAAATCCGGATATACTTAATAATGAAATCATGTATAAGTCTGATGTTCTGAAAGATACCCAGCTTGTGCCTAAAGAAAAAATTCATTCCTTTGCTTATACTGGTGGGTCCTATGGAGAACCGTTACGTATACCTTATTCAAAAAACAGAGGATTCATCAGGACGGCTACGTTTAAATATTTTAATGAATTTGGAGGATATAAACTTGGAGATGCTTTTGTGTTAATTCGCGCCAAATCAAAATCGGCGTTGGAAAAATTTCTTAGAAATGAGAATATTTTTATTCCAAATGACATCTCGGAGAAAAAGATCAAAGAATTTATAACACTTTTAAAGTCAAAAAAAATTAAAGTATTAATGGGATATCCGTCGGTAATTTTTGAACTGGCGCTGTATCTGAAAAAAAATCCGGCAGAACTTGAAGGATTAAAAATTAAATCGATAATTTCGGTTTCTGAGCCGCTCGAGGATTATAAACGTGAAATTATTCACGACGTTATAAAAGCTTCTTTTGTAGATAGATACAGTAATGAAGAAGTTGGGCTTATTGCACAACAAAAGGAATTTGGAGGAGAATATTTTGTAAATCGCTATGGTGTTTTTGTAGAAATCCTAAACCCGGAAACGAATGAGCCAGTAGCCGAAGGCGAACAAGGAAAAGTAATAGTAACGGATTATCATAATGACCTGATTCCTATTATAAGGTATGATACCGGAGATTTCGCACAAGCCTATAAATACGTAGACGGACAATTATTTTCCATTGCAAAAATTGCGGGAAGAGTTACTGAACAAATTTTTTCGACTAACGGAACGCCTATATCTTCACTAATGCTTGGGCCTTATATTTACAAGCCATTATCTGAAGAAGGCCAGGTTTATCAATACCAATTTGCGCAAATTGATACCAAAAGATATGAACTTAGGATTAAAGCAAATGCTTCTGATCTTTCAGAAAAATTAATACAGAAATTAAAAGATGGACTTTTGCAATTTTTAGGAGAAGATGCTAATCTGCAAATAAAAACTGTTGAAGATATTAAACCGCAGCCGTCAGGAAAAAGACCGGTTTTTAAAAATGAAATGTAATTATGTACGCAGCTTTTTTCAAAAGAATTATTGATTTTATAGGAGCTTTGGTTCTTTTAATTGTAGCATCGCCAGTGTTAATAATTATTATTATACTTTTGGCTTTTGTTAATGAAGGGAAACCATTCTTTTTTCAGATTCGACCAGGAAAAAATGATAAAGAATTCAGGATTATCAAGTTTAAATCCATGAATGATAAAAAAGATGCTGCAGGGAATTTGCTCCCGGATAATCAGCGCATAACAAAAATTGGCGGTTTTGTCAGAAAAGTTTCGTTGGATGAATTACCCCAAATCATCAATGTGCTTAAAGGAGATATGAGTTTTGTTGGGCCAAGACCTTTACTGTATAAATATATTCCACTTTATTCAACCGAGCAAAGAAGAAGAACAGCTGTTAGGCCCGGTATTACAGGATGGGCACAGGTAAATGGCAGAAACAGTATTAGCTGGACAGAAAAATTCCAACTGGATATTTATTATGTAGATAATATTTCCTTAATGCTTGATATAAAAATTGCACTTATGACAGTATTAAAAGTTGTAAAGCAAGAAGGTGTAAATCAGGGAGACGAAAGGCCAATGGAACCTTTTACAGGACTTAATTAGAAATAGAAAACTAAATCATTATGAATGAAACAAAGTTAAAATATTTGCCAAATCTTGACGGATTAAGGGCTATTGCAGCATTTGCTGTAATTGTCGCGCACTTTTTTAAAGTAAAAACATTAGTTGATTTCCCAATTTTAAGCACAATTGCGCAGCAAGGACATTCAGGGGTTTCATTATTTTTTGTCCTTTCTGGATTTGTAATTACCCGGATTTTACTTCAATCAGTAAATGAAAATAACTATTTTAAAAACTTTTATGGAAGAAGGACATTGCGGATTTTTCCATTATACTATTTTGCTCTGATTTGTTACAATTACATTCCGTATTTAATGAATACAGAGCCTCTGGAACCATTCAATAAAAGATGGTACCATTATCTTTACCTGCAGAATTTTGCGCGAACCTTTAACTGGGATTTTGAAGGCCCGGGACATTTTTGGTCGTTAGCAGTAGAAGAACATTTTTATTTGATATGGCCGGCTTTAGTGTATCTGGCATTCACAAAAAACAAAAACCGATTGCTACTTGTTTCAGGTGTATTAGTAGTTTTTTCTTTTGTCCTGAGATATGTAATGCTAAAGGATGGATATGAAATTAATGTTTTTACATTTACCAGGCTTGATCAGCTCGCATTAGGTTGTATTCTTGCGATACTTGAATTTAAAGGCGTATTAATCAAGAAAAATAATTGGATTTTTCTAAGCCTGATTTTTATTGGTTTTGTAACAGTGGCATTATGTGGTAAATTGGATTATTTCAACTTAAATTTATTCAAGCACAATGCATACGGATGTCTCTATTTTGGTATAATAGCTATTTGTATATCAAACCAGACAAAAACATGGTACAATTGGTTTCTTACAAGTACAATCGTGCAATACCTTGGAAAAGTAAGTTACGGGATTTACGTTTGGCATATACTCGCCATCCTATTTGTAAAAACATATCTTGTCTCAATAAATTTAATTGTTGATTTTGTGATTGTTTGTATCATAACTGTAATTATGGCTACAATTTCATTCTATTTAATCGAGAAGAAATTTTTGAAATTAAAAAAATATTTCCATTAATTTAAAATATAAAAAATGAGAATTTTAATTACCGGAGTTGGCGGACCAACACCTCGCAGTTTTGCAATTTCCTTAAAAAAGTATAGTTTTTATAAAAGATTTGAATTGTTTGGAACGGATATTAATCCATTGGCTGTCGGACTTTATCAAAATGAGCTTTTCAACAAAACTTTTGTAATTCCACCGGCAACAAGTCCAGATTATTGGAAAGCAATTGAAGATATTGTTAAAGAATATAAAATTGATGCTGCAGTAATTCTTCCCGAACTCGAAGTTATGGAATGGAGTAAAAGGAAAGAATCTCAATCGCTGCCTTGCAAAGCACTCATTCCGGATTTTTCAATCGCTGAATTGTTAGTAGATAAATCGAAAATGACCGAAATACTCAAAGATTTGGATATTGTTCCTCCGTCGGTTACATTTTCAAGGGATACAAATGACCTGAACAAAGTTTTTGAAGTATTAAAAGGCAATTTTTGGGTAAGAAGTACAAGCGGTACAAGCGGCTTGGGTTCGCTCAAAGTTGAAGATGAGGATTCTTTAAAAAACTGGATCCAGATAAATCCGAATGTTGAGCAATTTATTGCTAGCAAATTTTTGCCAGGACGTAATCTTGCATGTAAAATGTTATATTTTAATGGTCAATTGCTACGCACAGCTTGTGGAGAAAGAGTAAATTATATCATGGCTAAAGTTGCACCGTCTGGAATAACGGGTAATACTTCTTTCGGAAGATTGCTTAATGAGCCAGAACTTGTGGCTGTAGCAAAAAAAGCAATGGATCACCTTTTTGAATATACAAAAGCAGATCAGCATGGTTTCTTTACTGTAGATTTTAAAGAAGATGAAAATGGTAAGCCATATATTACTGAGATAAACGTGCGACATGTTGCATTTACACAATGTTTTGCAGCTGGCGGAGCTAATTTCGCATCAGATACAGTAAGGCTTCTTGATGAAGATTCAGATTTTGACAAAAATTATAAAATGTATGAATTTGAAAAGGATTTGATTTTCCTAAGAGACGTAGATTCACTGCCAATTCTAATGAAAGAAAGCGAATTGATGAAAAAATAAAAATCAGGAACGATTATAATCTGTTGGAATAATATTGATAAATCATGCTAAAACGGCTATTCGATTTTACCTTTTCGCTGTTATTGATATTGCTTTTTTTTTGGCTTTTGATACTGGTTTGGTTAATTGTGATGCTTAACACCCGGTCAAACGGTATTTTTTTGCAAAAGCGCGTTGGGAAATTTGGAAAATTTTTTACAATATTTAAGTTCCGTACGATAACATTTTTATCAGACAATACGGAACCTCATGTAAATAAAATAAGTGCTTTTCTTAGGAAAAGTAAACTTGATGAATTACCGCAAATAGTTAATGTTCTGATAGGAAATATGAGTTTCGTTGGTCCAAGACCGGATATCCCCGGATATTACGATACGCTGTCTGGAGATGACAGGAAGATTTTAAAGATGAAGCCAGGAATAACGGGTCCGGCAAGTCTTAAATATTCAAATGAAGAAAAGTTGCTTTCATCACAGCAAAATCCTCAAAAGTATAATGATGAGGTGATTTTTCCGGATAAAGTAAAGATTAATTTGGAGTACCAAAAAAAACAATCTTTATTTTTGGATTTAAAAATTATATTTTATACAATCCTATTAAAAAAAGATATTAAATTTTGATGTCAAAATACTGCAAATGGCGTATTGTTAATAGGTAAAATATTGTTAATTTCACAAAATTAATTTACATAATGGAGAATAGCAAAATCTGGCTTTCCTCGCCACACATGGGCGGAACCGAGCAAAAATACATAAAAGAAGCTTTTGATAGTAACTGGGTAGCGCCGTTAGGACCCAATGTTACCGGCCTTGAAACCGATTTGGAAAAATACTTATCAGGTGATGTTCAGGTAGGTGCCTTAAGTTCAGGAACTGCTGCAATACATTTGGGATTAATACTTTTAGGTGTAAAAGCAAATGATGAAGTAATTTGCCAGAGTATGACATTTTCAGCCTCAGCAAATCCAATATTATACCAAGGCGCAATTCCTGTTTTCGTGGACAGCGAACCACAAACCTGGAATATTTGTCCGGTTGCTTTGGAAGAAGCTATAAAGGACAGAATTTCAAAAGGCAAAAAGCCGAAAGCGATAATTGCGGTGCATTTATACGGCGTTCCTTATAAAATTGAAGAAATCCGACAAGTTGCAGATCGCTATCAAATTCCAATTCTTGAAGATAGTGCAGAAGCATTAGGAAGCAGTTATAAAGGAGAAATGTGCGGAACTTTTGGTGACATCGGAATCCTGTCATTTAATGGAAACAAAATCATCACAACATCGGGTGGTGGCGCAATTGTGACAAAAACCAAAGAAATGAAAGAAAGAGCGATCTTTTTCTCTACTCAATCGAGAGATAACGCGCCGCATTACCAACATAGTGAAATCGGATATAACTATAGAATGAGTAATATTTGTGCCGGAATTGGAAGAGGTCAAATGGAGGTCTTGGATAAGCATGTCGGGTTAAGAAGAGAAATGCATGATTTTTATGAAGAATGTTTTTCTAATATCCAGGCAGTTTCAGTTTTTTCAGTTCCAGACGAAGATTATTTTTCTAATTACTGGTTGAGTGCGATTTTAGTTGATCCATCATTTGGTAAAACCCGCGAAGAATTAAGATTGTTTTTAGAAGCAAGAAATATCGAAAGTCGTCCATTATGGAAACCAATGCATTTGCAACCGATCTTTAGCGAGTATCCATATTATGGAGGAAATATTTCAGAAAAGCTTTTTGAAGATGGATTGTGTTTACCGTCAGGATCAAACCTGGTTCAGGCTGATAAAGAAAGGATAAAGACTGCATTTGAAGATTTTTTTGCTTAAAATGTTCTCAAAATGAGGTTAGTATAAACTTTGTAAGTAATTAAGATTACTTTTGTACTAATTTTCAAAGTCTTTGATTAAAATAAAATATAATATATTGAGCGATAATAAAAATTTTGCCGTGGCATTTTCTCAAATCATAAGTAGACTAAAATCTTTCGGAAACGTTAGGGATTTAAAATATTTACCGCGTTGGGTTATCTTATTTATAGATATGATAACGGTATCGTTTTGTGCCTTAATTACGTATAAAATGCTTGACGAAATGGGCCGTAATTATGTTCATGGTTCCTATTTATTAGTAATTATTCCGTCATTCTTATTCTTAAACCTGTTTTTTTTCTGGCTTTTTAGAACATATTCCGGAATCATACGCCACTCTTCATTTATAGATGCCGTTAAAATATTCATTGCTTTATTTCTAACGCTGATTTTTTTGGTGTTGATGAATTATGTGAGTTACTTTCTTTATGGACAAAAGTTGTTCATGAATGCAGGACTTTTCATTAATTTCATTTTCTCTTTTTGCGGATTGTTTTTGTACAGAATTGTTGTAAAACAAACATTCGAGATTTATTTTTCTGAAATAGAAACCAATGAATTAATGCGAGCATTAATATATGGATCTGATGCAAACGCTATTTCAGTTGCAAATGCGCTAAAGTCTGAAAAGCCAACGCGTTTCAGAATTGTTGGATTTGTGGATAAGAAAAACCAAAACTCTTCTAAACGAATTTTAAATCTTCCAATCCTAAATTTAAGCAAGAGAGTTCCTGTAATGATGCGCTCAATAGAGGCCGAAGCTCTAATTATAGCAGATAAAAGCCTGTCAAAAGAAGAGAAATTAGTGATTGTAGATCAATGTTTAGAATATAATTATAAAGTTTATACTGTTCCGTTGATTTCCGATTGGGAAGACCGTAAGGAAATATCCAAAAAAGTTAAGAATTTCCAGATTCAGGATTTGCTGGAACGAAAACCAATCGTTTTAGACAATAAATCGATTACGGGACAATTAAATAATAAAACGGTATTGATTACAGGAGCTGCAGGTTCAATTGGGAGCGAAATTGCAAGACAGGTAACAAATTTTAATCCAAAGAAAATCGTTATTCTGGATCAGGCGGAAACACCTTTGCACCATCTTTCGCTAGAGATGAATAAAATATTTTCCGGAATTAAAATCACTACGATAATTGCAGATATCAGGAACAAAAGCGCAATTGAGGAAATTTTTAAGAAAATTAAACCGGATGTGGTTTATCATGCTGCCGCTTATAAGCATGTTCCGCTAATGGAAGAAAATCCGGCACAGGCAATTTTTGTCAACGTATTGGGAACCAAAAATTTAGCGGATTTGTCTTGTCAGTATAATGTAGAAAGTTTTGTGATGGTTTCTACGGATAAAGCGGTAAATCCAAGTAATGTTATGGGTGCCAGCAAGCGAATTGCAGAGAAATACGTTCAGTCACTTCATTATAATATGAACGTCCAAAAAAATGAATGCAGAACGAAATTTATAACTACGCGTTTTGGTAATGTCTTGGGTTCTAACGGATCAGTTGTTCCTCTTTTTACAGAGCAAATAGCGAACGGCGGACCGATAACGATCACGCATCCGGAAATTATCAGGTATTTTATGACCATTCCGGAAGCTTGCCAGCTGGTATTGGAAGCCGGAGCAATGGGTAATGGCGGAGAAATTTACATTTTTGATATGGGTAAGCCTGTCAAGATTATCGATTTGGCAACAAAAATGATCAGACTTGCCGGATTTACGCCTGATAAAGAAATAAAAATCCAAATTGTTGGGTTAAGGCCTGGAGAAAAATTGTACGAAGAATTACTCAATGATTCGTCAAAAACAATGCCTACGCATCATGAAAAGATAATGATTGCCCAAGAGGATTATGATGACTACGATGTACTTTGTTTGGCAATTTCAGATTTAACCGAAAAAGCAAATTCATTTACAAACAATGAAATAGTTTCTAAGATGAAAGACATTGTTCCTGAGTTCATAAGTATGAATTCAAATTTTGAAATATTAGACGTTCCAAAGTCGGAAGTAACAGTAAATAATCAGGATTTATAGCAGTTGTATATAGGAAATAATTTATATTTGCAGCTCAAAAACTGAACTTTCGGCAACATTCAGGAATTTTTTAACCAAATTAAAATGATGAAAAGAATTTTATTATTGACTTCTTTTATAATGCTTTTTTCGTGCGCTCCTAAAAAAAGGCTTGTATATTTTCAAGGTATTGAAAATTCTCAAAATGGTACGAAAGCAGATTATCAACCTAAATTACAGCCCGACGACTTATTGCTGATTATAGTTTCAGCACCAGACCCAGAAGCGGCAATTCCTTATAATCTCACAACATATAGTTCTGTGGATAATGCAGAAAGAACTTCAACAGGAGTGCGTTTTCAAACGTATCTTATTGATAATGCCGGCAATATAGAGTTTCCAGTGCTAGGGAGTGTTAAATTAGGGGGGCTTACTAAAATTGATGCAATTGAAAAACTTAAGAGTGAATTAAGAAAATATATCAATACGCCTATCGTAAATCTTCGTATCATGAATTTTAAATTCTCTATAATGGGCGAAGTGGTTAGGCCGGGAAGCTATAATACTCCAACAGAAAGAATTACTTTGCCGGAAGCATTAAGTATGGCTGGTGACTTGACAATTTATGGAGACAGAAAAAATGTTTTAATAATAAGAGAAGTAGATGGTGTACAAACTCATAATTGGGTAGATATCACTTCAGCAGATATTTTGAAATCGCCTTTTTATTATTTAGACCAAAATGATCAGATTTATGTACAGCCAAATCAAACTAGGGTTAACTCATCTGTTGTTGGTCCAAATATTACCGTAGGTATATCAGCATTATCTTTATTAATAACAATATTCGCCCTTATAACAAGATAAATATGGAAGAGTCTAAAACTGGAAATCATTCTGATGTATCTTCCGGAAATCAAATCAATTTAAAAGACGAAATAAATAAATATCTTTCCAATTGGAAATGGTTCGTATTATCAGTGGCTATGTGTTTGTTCATAGCATATTTTTATTTGAGATATGCGACTCCGCAATATCAGGTAGAAGCAACAATCTTAATAAAAGATGATAAAAAGGGTGGAATAGCATCTGAGTTATCATCATTTACAGACTTAGGTTTGGGCGGAGTTAAAAGTAATGTTGATAATGAAATTGAAGTACTTAGATCCAGAACACTTATCAAAAGTACGTTAATGGAATTGGGGCTTTATGCGACATACTACAGTGAAGGCCGTGTTAAAACTGTACAATCCTATAAAAACTCACTTGTAAAAGTAGATTTCATTGATAAAGTTGAAGATTTTAATGAGATTGACACTGTATTTTCGATTCATACTGTTTCTCCAAGTAAATTTGAATTACTAGATTCCGAGTTAAATTCCTTAGGAAAATTTGATTATGGGCAAACGATCAAAAGCAGGCTTGGAGGTTTAGTTGTAACAAAAACTATTGCTAACGATAAAAAATATAGCGACAAAAGCAAGATCTTTGTAAAATTAACCTCTATCGATAAAGTTATAAATACCTATAGAAAAAAACTTTATGTAACACCGGTAAATAAATTATCAAGTAGTGTTTTGGTGCTCTCGGTCATTGACCCGGTCAAAGAAATTGGGGTAGATTTTTTAGATACTTTAATCGAAAAGTATAATGATGATGCTATCGAAGATAAAAAGCTAGTAGCAGAACGTACTAATGATTTTATCAACAAAAGGTTAAAAAATATTACTAAAGAACTCGACAGTGTTGAAACTGATCTGGTTTCTTTTAAGCAAAAAAATAAAGTTACCGATATTGTATCTGAAGCAGGTATTTTCCTTCAAACTTCGAGTGAATATGAAAAAGGAATTTCCTCAATTTCCACTCAGCTGGAAGTTGTAGAGCTAATGCTTGATTTTGTCTCTAAAAGTACCAATCAGGATATTATCCCGACCAACATCGTTCCAGAGCAAAGTGATGCGGTTTCACTGATAGTTACCTATAATAAATGTGTTACTGACAGATCTAGAATCGCACAAAGCGCTACCAAAGAGAACCAGACAATTATAAATCTTGATAATCAACTTAAGGATCTTAGAAGCAGCATATTAAAAAGTTTAAGTAACTTAAAAGCTTCTCTGAAAATCAAGCAAAAAGAATTGATTAATCAGGGTAGACTAATTGATAGAAAAATTGGTGAAGTTCCGCTTCAGGAAAAATCTGCCCGCGGAATTTCCAGAAACCAACAAATTAAAGAAACCTTGTATTTGTACCTACTTCAGAAACGTGAAGAAAATGCAATCTCACTTGCGGTAACTGCTCCAAATTCTAAAATAATAGATAACGCTTACGCACAGCCATTTCCGGTTTCGCCAAAAGTTCAGATTATTTATTTATTTGGATTTCTATTTGGATTGCTGATTCCGGTTGCAATAATTTATCTTAGAAATCTCTTAGATAATAAGGTTAATTCTAGGTTTGATGTTGAAGCAAGTGTTACTATTCCTTACATCGGAGATATTCCAAAATCGCAATCTAATACTGAATTGATTTCCGTAAATAGTCGTTCGGCATCCGCTGAAGCAATGCGTATCATTAGAACAAATCTTGATTTTATGATCAATCAGGTTTCTGATGGAGTAGCTAAAACGATATTCTTGACATCTACATTTCCAAAAGAAGGTAAAACATTTATATCTGTGAATTTGGCAGGTACGTTAGCATTATCAGGCAAGAAGATACTTTTAGTAGGTTTGGATATTAGAAATCCTAAACTAGACGCTTATATGGATTTACCTAATAAAGGTGTAACGTCATATCTATCAAAAGGTGCTAATCTTGATGATTTGATAATAAAGCTTGATGGTTATGACAATTTCTACGTTCTTCCAGCAGGTGTTGTTCCCCCGAATCCAGCTGAACTTTTATTAGGAGATAAAGTAGAAACGTTATTCGAAACCCTGAAAAAACAATTTGATTATATCATTGTTGATACTGCGCCGGTTAGCCTTGTAACAGATACTTTATTAATCGCTAAATATGCAGATGCAGTTATTTATGTTGTTAGAGCTGGTTTCCTTGATAAGCGAATGCTTAAAGCTCCTCAGACTTTATATGACGAAAAGAAACTTCCTAACATGTCTATCTTGCTTAACGATACAGAGGTCAAACAAGGTTATGGTTATGGCTACGGTTATGGCTACGGTTATGGCTACGGTTATGGTGTCGATGTAAAACAAGATTCCTGGTTCAAGGAGTTGCTAAATAGATTTACACGTAAATAAATAAAAAACGGAAACCTTAAAAGTTTCCGTTTTTTTATGACTATTTCTGACTGAAAAACAGATTGTTGTTCAGTGCTTCTTTTAGGGGTTGTAAATCTTTTAGTAATACTTTATTATCAAAAGACTGAAGGTGTTTTTTATGATGTATATCAGAGCCTACGTAGTCAATCATGCCTTCTTCTAATAATTTTTTGGAAACTCTAAATACATTCTCACCATAATATCCAACGATGGAAAGTAAATTTAATTGAAAGAGACAGCCTGCTTTTTTTAATCGGGCATATTCTGAATAGTTGCTTCCATGATAGAAGAAATACCTTTCTGGATGCGCCAAAATGGGTACATATCCGGCTAATTGCAATTCAAACAAAATGTCATACAATTGTATTGGTGGATTGATATAAGACATTTCAACCAAAACATAATTTTCTTTCAGTGTCAATAATGGCTCGGTAGTAAATCGCTCTACAAAATTCCCATCCATTAAATATTCTGAAGCTGATTTAAATGGAACATTAATTCCATTCTGACCAAGTTGTATAATGGTCGAATCATTTTTAGAGGATATTATTTCTCTTGTATTATCCCAAACTTGAGCGATTGTATGCGGAGTTGTTATAAATTCACTAAAACCAATTTCAATCATAGATTTGGCTAAAAATAACGTATCGTCAAATGTTTGTGCGCCATCATCAATTCCATAAAGCAAGTGAGAATGAATGTCAACGTAATCTGAAGGTATGAGCTCTTTAAGTAAAGGCTTTGATTTTTTGAAAAAAAACAATTTATTTATTTTTTAATTTTAAATTTCATACAATAAAAAAAGCACCAAAAATTGGTGCGTATTTTTTAACGTAATAAGCTTATTAAGCCGTTCTGTTTCTTCTGCTTTTTATCTGGTAATATGCAAATGCAATGCCCACAATTGCAAGCCATATTAATTTTGTGTCGATTGATGCTGGTGGATCGCCGCCTCCAGTATCACCCTCATTTGGATCGGCTGGTAATGCAAACGTCACAAAATTCACAGTCAACATAAATATTGAAAGGATGACAGTTTTGTAGTTAATTTTCATGATATTGAAATTTTAGATTTTAAACTTTTTGTAAATATAATATTTATTTTGATATGTATAGCTATTTGTTATTTTTTTTTGAAATTTTACATTCAAACATAGTTAAATAAAGTTAATACAATATCATAAAATTATTTTTACAGTTGATATTTACGATTTGAGTGTGAATTTGGTTTTTTCTTTGCAAAAAATTAACATTTGTTCAATTCGACTTATTCAAACTCTGAAGTAAAAAATAATTTCACATTAGGATACTTATTCTGAGTCATTTGTATTGTAAAATCAGAATCAGCAAGAAAAACCAATTGATTGTATTTGTCTTTTGCTAAAAATTTCTGTTTGATTCGTTTGAATTCTTTAAATTCCTCACTTTTCGGATCCTCTGGTTTAACCCAACAGGCTTTGTGAACCGGAAAATTCTCATATGTACATTTCGCGCCATATTCATGTTCAAGGCGATACTGAATAACTTCATATTGTAGCGCTCCAACAGTTCCAATTACTTTCCTGTTGTTCATTTCTAAAGTAAACAATTGCGCAACGCCTTCATCCATTAGTTGGTCAATTCCTTTGTCTAATTGCTTCGCTTTTAACGGATCTGCATTATTGATATAACGGAAATGCTCTGGTGAAAAACTCGGAATTCCCTTAAAGCTCATAACTTCGCCTTCAGTAAGAGTATCGCCGATTTTGAAGTTTCCGGTATCGTGCAGCCCAACGATGTCGCCTGGATATGAAATATCAACAATTTCTTTTTTCTCAGCAAAAAAGGCGTTTGGACTTGAGAATTTCAGGTTTTTATTTTGACGAACATGTAAATAGGGCTTGTTTCTCTCAAAAGTTCCGGAAACAATTTTTACAAAAGCTAGTCGATCGCGATGCTTCGGATCCATATTGGCGTGGATTTTAAATACAAATCCCGCTAATTTTTCCTCTTTCGGATCAACCAAACGCGTTTCAGATTCCTTTGGTCGTGGTGAAGGAGCGATTTGTATAAAGCAATCCAGTAATTCCCGTACTCCAAAATTATTTAACGCCGAACCAAAAAACACAGGTTGTAATTTTCCGTCAAGATATTTTTCACGGTCAAAAACCGGATATACTTCTTCAATTAATTCTAATTCTTCACGAAGTCTTTCTGCAGGTTTCTGGCCGATAATTTTTTCAAGCTCCGAACTTTTAACATCAGAAAAAGCAATGGTTTCTTCTATATTTTTACGACTGTCACCGCTAAAAAGATTGATGTTTTTCTCCCATAGGTTATAAATTCCCTGAAAATCATATCCCATTCCAATAGGAAAACTCAACGGAGTTACGGTTAATCCGAGTTTTTGCTCGACTTCATCCATCAGGTCAAAAGCATCTTTTCCTTCGCGGTCAAGTTTGTTAATGAAAACAATTATCGGAATTTTTCGCATTCGGCAAACAGCCACCAGTTTTTCAGTTTGTTCTTCAACGCCTTTTGCAACGTCAATAACTACAATTACACTGTCAACTGCGGTTAAGGTTCTAAAGGTATCTTCTGCAAAATCTTTATGTCCTGGTGTGTCAAGAATGTTGATTTTTCGGTCTTTATAATTAAACGCCAACACTGATGTTGATACCGAAATTCCTCTTTGGCGCTCAATTTCCATAAAATCGGAAGTCGCCCCTTTCTTAATTTTATTGTTTTTTACTGCACCGGCTTCCTGGATCGCTCCTCCGAAAAGCAATAACTTCTCTGTTAAAGTAGTTTTTCCGGCATCGGGATGCGATATGATTCCAAATGTTCTTCTTCTGTTTATTTCTTCTATAAAGTTCATGTCCAATAATAAAATAGTTTGCAAAAATACTATTTATTAGCGAAGAAATCCAGTTAACCATAAGCACAATTTTATATTTTTTACTCGTATCAATTTCTAAGATTCCAGATGCTGTTCTGTCGCACTGCGAAGGAAGTGTAAGTTTTAGCAGTTGTCTTCTGGATAAAAGTCATAACTTAGTGTCGTTATAATTTAAGTGGATTCGACGTAGGCAATCTGTTTGCACACTTTAATTCGGAAAGTCTTCACTCTCCTAATTAAGTTTAATAATGAAAGCAAAATTTATATTTCTTATTTTAATTTTGATGAATGCTGTTATTTATGCGCAACAGGATTCGCAGTACAGTCAATATATGTACAATACTGTCAATGTAAATCCGGCATATTCTGGTTCAAGGGGTGCGATGAGTGTTTTTTTATTGCACCGGACACAATGGGTTGGACTTGATGGCGCGCCTGTTACAAATAATTTTTCGATTCATTCTCCAATTGCTCAAAGCAACTTTGGATTAGGGATTTCCGTTGTAAATGACAGAATTGGGATTTCGGATGAAAATATAATTTCAACTGACATGTCATATACAATTCAAGCATCAGAATCATACAAACTTTCATTCGGAATTAAAGCGACTGCAAATATATTGAGTGTTGATTTTACGAGATTGACAGTTCGTCCGGGGCAAGTTCCAACAATTGGGGAATATAATATAAACAACAGATTTGCACCAAATTTCGGTGCCGGAATTTATTATCATTCTGAAAAAACATATTTAGGTTTGTCAATTCCGGCTTTTTTAGAAACAGAGTATTATGATGATAATGCGACATCGGTTGCAAGTGAGAAAATGCATATTTATTTCATTGCTGGAAAAGTTTTCGACCTGAGCCAAACTGTAAAATTCAAACCGGCATTACTAACAAAATTAGTAAACGGTGCGCCATTGCAAGTTGATTTATCCGGGAATTTTTCGTTTAACGATAAGTTTATTCTCGGTCTTGCTTATAGAAAGGATGCGGCCTTTAGTGTGATGGCCGGATTTCAGATCAATGATTCCTGGCTTGTTGGCTACGGGTATGATCTGGAAAGTACAAAGCTCGCCAATTATAATTCGGGTTCTCACGAGATTTTCCTGCGATATGAGTTGTTTAAGAATTACGACAGGATTATATCACCAAGATTTTTCTAAATTTTACGATCATGAAAAGACAAATTAGTATCATTTTATTGGTTGTGAATTTAAGTTTTTTGAACGCGTTTTCACAGAAGGTAGCGTTGCAAAAAGCCGATGATAAATACGAGCGTTTTGCTTATATTGATGTGATAAAAATTTATGAGGAAATCGCGAAAAAAGGGTACAAAGACGAAAATATGTTCCGTAATCTTGGCGATGCATATTACTTTAATTCGGAATTTGAGAAAGCGGCAGTTGCATACGATCAACTTTTCGAAATAAACCAGGATCAGGATCAGGAATATATTTTTCGATATGCACAATCATTAAAATCTGCCGGAAAACACAATCATTCGGAAGAAATGATGATTAAATTTAGCATAAAATCTCAGAACGATTCGCGCGCACGGCTTTTTAATGAAAACAGGAATTATATGGAAGTTATTGAGTTAAATTCCAACAGGTTTAAGATTAAGAACGCCGGAATTAATTCTGAATATACAGATTTTGGAAGTGCCATATTCAGTAATCAACTGGTTTTTACAACTGCTCGGGATACCGGAGGTTTTGCAAAACGTAAACATAAATGGGATAACCAAGCGTTTACAAATCTGTATGCTGCTGAGATTACGCAAAATACAGATACAATTATTCTAGGGAAACCGAAACCTTTCTCTAAGCGAATTAATAGTAAATTCCATGAATCGACTCCGGTTTTTGCAAAAGATGGGGTAACGATGTATTTTACCAGAAATAATTTTAACGCAAGCCGTAAAGGAAAAAGCAAAGCCAAAATAACGCTGCTAAAATTATACAAATCACAATTTATTGAAGGCAAATGGGCAAAAGAAACCGAGCTTCCTTTTAATAGCGATGAATACAGCACTGCGCATCCAACTTTAAGTCCAGATGAAAGAACATTGTATTTTGCGTCCGATATGCCGGGTAGTTTAGGAGGTTCCGATATATATAAAGTTGCAATTAATGATGACGGAACTTTCGGAAAACCAGAAAATTTAGGTCCCGCGATTAATACTCCAGGGCGCGAAACATTTCCACAGATTACCAATGAAGATGAATTGTACTTCGCTTCCGACGGTCATCCAGGTCTTGGCGGTCTTGATGTTTTTGTAGTCAAAATAAGGAAAGACGGTATTTTAAAAAACATTCAAAATCTTGGAAAACCGGTAAATAGTCCAAAAGATGATTTTGCTTATTTGCTCGATACCAAAACCAGAACCGGATTTTTTTCTTCTAATCGCGATGGCGGAAAAGGATTTGACGATATTTATACGTTCACAGAACTGAAAAAACTAAACTGCGAACAGGTTTTGGAAGGAATAGTAAGATCCGCTGAAACAAATGAGCCAATTGTAGCAGTTGAAGTTGTTATGTACGACACTAACATGGAAATACTTAAAACCACAACTACAGATGAATATGGTTTTTATTCTTTTGGAACCGTAGAATGCGATAGTAAATTTTACATCAGAGCTAAAAAAGTGGATTATATTACGAATGAACATCCGTACAAAACACCTAAAATTACCGGAAACACCTATTTTCCGCTGATGCTAAAAAAGAAATTGGTTAAAATTGAGCCAGGAACAGATTTGGCTCAAACTAATATTCTGGACATTCCAACAATTTATTTTGATCTAGATAAGTCCTTAATTACGAAAACTGCAGCATTCGAACTGGAAAAAGTTTTAGGCGTTTTAAAACAATATCCAACACTAAAGATCGATATTCGTTCACATACCGATAGTCGTCAAACGCATAAATACAACCAAGCATTATCAGATAAAAGAGCAGCAGCAACCATTTCCTGGCTTATAGAAAATGGGATTTCGGGCGATAGGTTGACTGGTCGTGGTTACGGTGAAACACAATTGGTTAACAGCTGTAAAGATGGCGTGAATTGTGCCGAAGAAGAGCATCAAATGAACAGGCGAAGCCAATTTATCGTTATAAGTTTTTGATAAATAACTTTCGCCGAAGCTTAAAACTTGATTATTGAGAAATTCCAATCCTAAGAAATTCCAATAAATTCCCATTGAATGCTTTGTTTAAAAGGTATTCATTGACTGAATTTAATTTTTTGTTAATAGTATGTCACAAACTTGCATAATGTAATTGAATTGTTAATTTTGTTGGTTGTTAAAAAACAATTACATATTATAAATGTATAAATTTTTATACGTTTACCCGAAACTAAATATAAAAATCCGCAATAAAAAATCAGAAATTTCCCAGATAATGAAAATGAAACAATTGTTTATTGGGCTGTTACTTTCAGTAAATTTAGTCTCTTTCGCCCAAAACAGTAAAAAAGAAGTGCTTTTTTCAATCGATGACAAACCTTATTATACTGATGAATTTACTAGGGTTTACAAAAAAAATATCGACCTTGTAAAAGACGAATCCCAAAAAGATTTAAATCAATATCTCGAATTGTTTATCGGATATAAGCTTAAGATAAACAAAGCCAATAAACTTGGTTTACAGGACAATCCAAAATATCAGGCAGAATTAAAATCCTACAGAAGCCAGCTCGCTAAAAATTATCTTACAGATACGAAAGTCACTAAAGAATTAGTAAAAGAAGCCTATGATCGCTCACTTAAAGAGGTAAAAGCATCACATATTCTTATTCTTGTTGATGAAAACGCCTCTCCGGAAGATACTTTAAAAGCATACAGGCAAGTTGCCGATATTCGTAAAAAAGCTGTTGCCGGAGAAGATTTCGGGAAATTAGCAGAACAGTTTTCTCAAGATCCGTCTGCAAAAGAAAACAAAGGAAACCTTGGTTATTTTACTGCTTTCAGAATGGTTTATGGTTTTGAAAGTGGCGCATTTAAGACTGAAAAGGGAAAAATATCAAATCCGGTCAGAACGCGTTTCGGCTATCATTTGATTAAAGTTGATGATGTTCGCCCAAATAGGGGCGAAGTTAATGTCGCACACATCTTAATTTCTACACCAACTGATCCGCTTTTAAAGGAAAAATCCAGATCAACAATCAATGATATTTACAAAAAAATACAGCAGGGCGAAAGTTTCGAAAGTTTAGCCCAACAATTTTCAGAAGATAAATCATCATCAGGGAAAGGTGGTTCGCTTGGGCGTTTTGCGTCGGGAGAATTAAGTTCTGAAATATTTGAAGACGTTGCTTTTTCATTGACTAAAGAAAAGCCGCTTTCTGAACCTTTTGAATCACAATTTGGATGGCATATTGTAAAATTACTTGACAAATTTCCGCATAAAACGTATGAGGAAATGGAAGCTGAACTGGAAGGTAAAATCGCTAAAGACGACCGTTCGCGCTTGATCGTTGACTCAATGAACGAAAAGCTGAAAAAGAAATATCCAACAAAAAGAGACGATAAATTGTATGCTGCACTCTCAAAAACTGTAACTGACGGGTTTTATGATGGCACGTGGACAATTCCAACGAATACCAAAAATTTCGATAAAGCGTTATTCTCCATTAATGGAAAAGCAATTTCCGGAACTGCATTTTTAGAATATGTAAATAAAAAGCAAAAAAGCTCGACTGATGTTAAGCCAATCGGAAAACTCGTAGATAAATTGTACGAGAAATTCTTTGACGAGCAGTTGAATGCATATTACAATGACGACCTTGAAAACCAATTTCCTGAATTTGCCGATGTAATGGAAGAATACCGTGATGGATTATTGCTGTTCGACTTAATGGAAAAAGAAATCTGGGAGAAATCAAAAACCGATACACTTGGTCTTGAAAACTTTTACAAATCAAACCAAAAAAACTATCAGTGGAAAAACCGAATGGATGTTTTGGTAGCTTCATCAACAAAATCAGATTTCGTTCAAAAAGCCCAAAAACTATTGAAGCAAGGGAAATCTGCAGATGAAATCAAGGCAAAGCTCAATACAAAAGATGCTGTTGAAATAATGCTGAATGAAGGCATTTATGAAGAAGGCAACGATGTACTTCCGAAAAATGTAAAACCAACATTAGGCGTTACGGATCCAATCCAGAAAGACAAATATTATTTTGTTTCAAAAGTGATCAAAGTAATTCCGGCCGGACCAAAAACGCTCGAAGAAGCACGCGGAAAAGTCATCAATGATTACCAGCAATACCTGGAAGAAAACTGGGTTTCCGATTTAAAGAAGGAATTCACGATAAAAGTAGATCAGCAGGTTTTCGAAAAAGTAAAAAAAGAGATAAAAATTTAAATGACTCGCGTCGGATTCTATATCGTCCTTTTGGTTTCGCTCGCTTCATGCAGCTATTTTAAGCCGGAAGCAAAACCGGAAGCCATTGCGAGAGTTGATGAAACGTATTTGTATAAGGATGAAATCAAGGATTTAATTCCGGCAGGAACTTCTAAAGAAGACAGTACCGTAATTGTAAAGAATTACATTGACCGATGGGCATCACAAAAATTATTGATCAAAGCCGCTGAAGTTAACTTGAATTCTGATAAGAAAAATGAATTCAACGAGTTAATAAAGCAGTATAAAATCGATTTATACACAAAAGCATACATTGAAGAAATCGTAAAAAGGTCCGTTGACACAACGATTTCGGAACAGGAATTAAAAGAGTATTACAAAACGAACAAAGAGAATTTCAGGACTACAGGAAGTTTGGTCAGATTGCGTTACATCAACCTGCCGAAAGACCATCCGAAATTTTCAACGATCAGGAGCAAATTCGTCGATTTCAGGAAATCCGATTCAAAATTCTGGAGTACTTATCAGCTTCAATTTAAAAATTCGGCATTGAATGATTCGGTTTGGGTTGAGATGAATGAAATTTACAGAAGATTGCCGTTTATCAATCCGGACAATAGAGATACCTATATTTCAGCGGGAATTTCATTCCAGAAGCCCGAAGGAAATACAATATATCTGATAAAAGTCAGGGATGTTATAAATCCAAATTCGGTTAGCCCGTTTGAGTATTTAAAACCGACTTTGCGACAGGTTATTTTAAACAGAAGAAAATTACAATTAATAAAAAAATTTGAAAAAGAGATCACTAATGATGCTATCAAAGACAATAAATATGAAATTTATAAATAACAGGATTTGTGTAACGCTATTGTTTTGCCTTGGCACATTTTTCATGAATGCCCAGGAAATAATCAAGGATACAGTTCCTCCGGCGAAAAAGAAATCTGCTGAAAAGCGTCAAAAGATAGATGGCGTTATTGCAACTGTCGGTGATTACCTTATTTTGGATTCTGATATCGATAAGAATTTCCTTGAATTATCAGCGAATGGGAATTCAATTGCCAATATCTCGCGCTGCCAGATGCTTGGTAAATTAATGGAAGAAAGACTGTATGCCCACCAAGCTGTTCAGGATAGTATCGTAGTGACAGATTCTGAAATTAATAATATGATGGAGGAAAAAATTGGTGTTCTTATTGAGCAAACCGGCGGAACCATTGATAAATTGGTAAAATTCTACAAGAAAAATTCTGAAGAAGAATTCCGTAGCTACTTTTTTGACATTCTTAAAATGAACAGGCTTACAAGCGAAATGCAACGAAAAATCGTTGATAAAGTTGAAATTACGCCTGAAGAAGTTCGAAATTTCTTCAAAGGAATTCCAAAAGATTCATTACCGGTTTTTGGTGACGAGATGGAAGTTTCGCAAATCATAATCCAGCCAAAAATTTCAGAAGCTGAAAAGCTAAAAACGATCGACAGGCTAAAGGAGTTTAAGAAAGAAGTTCTGAACGGAGCGAGTTTTTACAGTAAAGCCGTTTTATATACGCAAGATCCAGGCTCAAAATCTACAGGCGGATTTTATAAAATGAACCGAAAAACGCCATTTATAAAAGAGTTTAAGGATGTTGCATTTAGCTTGGCAGAAGGAGAGATTTCAGAGCCATTCGAGACTATTTACGGCTATCACATTATTTACATTGAAAAGATTCGAGGCCAAGAAGTCGATCTTAGGCATATTCTTTTGATGCCAAAAGTCACTGATGAAGCGATGAAAGAAGCAAAAGAAGAAATTACCGCCATCCGTAAAAAAATCGTAGCCGGAGAAATATCTTTTGCTGATGCTGCCAGAAGTTCTTCTGATGAAAAAGAAACAAAAGCTAACGGCGGAACATTAATCAATCCAAGAACATTGGATACAAAGTTTGAGCTTACAAAAATGGATCCGTCACTTTACGGACAGGTTTCTAACCTGAAAGCTGGCGAAGTTTCGCTTCCATTAATTGATGAAGACCAAAGTGGTAAAAGGATTTATAAAATCTTAACGGTTACTAACAGGATCAATTCCCATACAGCTGATTATGCTCAGGATTATTTGAAAATTAAGGATTTGGCGTTAAAAGAAAAGCAATTTACTGAAATTGGAAAATGGACGAACGAGAAGATCAAGGAAACTTACGTTAAAATTAACGGTGAATACCGCGATTGTAAATTTGAAAACAACTGGCTTAAAAAATAATTTTTAGCGAAGTTCATAACATAATATATATAAAGGATGTCTGATGTAACTGCAATACAAAATCTCGTTAACAAGCGAAACGAGCTGAAAAAAGAAATTTCAAAGATCATTATTGGTCAGGAAGATGTTGTTGATCAAATCCTTTTGAGTATTTTTTCTGGTGGTCACGCGCTGCTTGTTGGTGTTCCCGGATTAGCAAAAACGCTTATGGTAAATACAATTTCGCAAGCACTTGGACTGAATTTCAAGCGCATTCAGTTTACGCCTGATTTGATGCCTTCCGATATTTTAGGAAGTGAAATCCTCGATGAAAGCCGTCAGTTTAAGTTTATAAAAGGTCCCATTTTTTCGAATATAATCCTTGCGGACGAAATCAACCGGACGCCGCCTAAAACACAGGCTGCGCTTTTAGAAGCGATGCAGGAAAGAGCAGTTACAATTGCCGGTCAGAATTACAAACTTGATTTGCCATATTTCGTACTTGCAACCCAAAATCCAATTGAGCAGGAAGGAACTTATCCTTTACCGGAAGCACAGTTAGACCGTTTTATGTTTTCCATAAAGTTGGATTATCCCTCGTTTGCTGAAGAAGTACAAGTTGTAAAAAGTACCACAAGTGATTTAAAAGAAACCATAAATCCATTGTTTTCTGCACAGGAAATTATAGATTTTCAACATTTGGTAAGACGTATTCCGGTAGCCGATAATGTCATTGAATATGCGGTTACTTTAGTCAGCAAAACACGTCCCGACAATCCGCTTTCAAACGATTACATCAAAAATTACATCGATTGGGGAGCCGGGCCGAGAGCTTCACAAAACCTTATTCTTGCGGCTAAATCCCATGCCGCTTTTAATGGAAAATTCTCTCCGGATATTGAAGATGTTAAAGCAGTTGCAACCGGAATTTTAAGACATCGTGTTGTGAAAAATTATAAAGCTGACGCTGAAGGAATCTCAATTGAAAAAATTATTGCTTCCCTTTTTTAAGAAATCGAAATGAAATAATAAGGCCTGACTGTATTTGCAGATCAGGCTTTTTTGTACAGTAAAAAATCGTTATAGTTTTTGGTTACTACCTTAATTTAGAAACATTCTTAATCATAATCAGGATTTATAAATTGTTTAAATTCCGAATTTGACAAAAAAAATACTTTAAATTAACAATTGCTTAATATTTTAGTTTAAATCTAAAATTTATTTAAAAATAACCATTAAAAATAAAGATTTGGAAATAATAATCCGTTGAAACCGCTCTTTTATTAAAAATAGTTCAAATATGAACGTAAATGCGTAAATTTGCAACACAAACAAACAATCCTATTATATGGCTTTTGATATTGAAATGATTAAAAAAGTGTACGAGAACATGACAACTCGCGTTGATAAAGCGAGAGAGATTGTTGGACGTCCGTTAACATTAACTGAAAAGATTTTATACAACCATCTTTGGGAAGGAAATCCATCCCAGGCGTTTTCAAGAGGAAAAGATTATGTTGATTTTGCTCCTGATCGTGTTGCTTGTCAGGATGCTACCGCACAAATGGCGTTATTGCAGTTTATGCACGCCGGAAAAGCGAAAGTTGCCGTTCCAACAACTGTACATTGTGATCACTTGATCCAGGCAAAAGTTGATGCAAAAACCGATTTAGCGCGTGCAAAAACGCAAAGTAATGAGGTTTTTGATTTCCTTTCTTCAGTTTCGGACAAATACGGAATCGGATTTTGGAAACCAGGAGCTGGAATTATCCATCAGGTTGTTCTTGAAAATTATGCCTTTCCAGGCGGAATGATGATCGGAACCGATTCGCACACTGTAAATGCAGGTGGTTTAGGAATGGTTGCAATTGGAGTTGGTGGCGCTGATGCAGTTGATGTAATGTCAGGTATGGCTTGGGAACTTAAGTTTCCAAAATTAATCGGAGTAAAATTAACCGGAAGACTTTCAGGCTGGACAGCTCCAAAAGATGTTATCCTAAAAGTGGCTGGAATCCTTACCGTAAAAGGTGGAACCGGAGCTATTGTTGAATATTTCGGAGAAGGTGCAACAGCAATGTCATGTACCGGAAAAGGAACAATTTGTAATATGGGTGCCGAAATTGGGGCTACAACTTCAACATTCGGTTATGATGAATCAATGGATCGTTATTTACGCTCAACTGACAGATCAGATATTGCGGATGAAGCAAACAAAATTGCAGCATATTTAACCGGTGACCCGGAAGTATATGCAGATCCTGAGAAATATTTCGATCAGGTTATCGAAATCAACCTTACTGAATTAGAGCCTTATTTAAACGGGCCTTTTACTCCAGATTTGGCAACACCGATTTCTAAAATGAAAGAAGAAGCGATCAAAAATAATTGGCCGTTGAAAGTTGAGATCGGTTTGATTGGTTCCTGCACGAATTCTTCTTATGAAGATATCGCGCGTGCTGCTTCACTTGCAAAACAGGTAGCAGAAAAAAATCTGAAAACAAAATCACAATTTACCATTACGCCAGGTTCAGAATTGGTTCGTTATACAATTGAGCGTGACGGATTTATTGATACTTTTGATAAAATCGGAGCGACAGTTTTCGCAAACGCTTGCGGACCATGTATCGGAATGTGGGATAGAGAAGGAGCAGAAAAAGAAGAAAGAAATACAATTGTTCACTCTTTCAACCGTAATTTCTCCAAACGTGCTGATGGTAATCCAAATACGCTCGCCTTTGTTGGTTCGCCAGAATTGGTAACGGCTTTGGCAATCGCCGGTGATTTATCATTCAATCCACTTACAGATACATTAATTAATGAAGACGGTATAGAAGTAAAACTTGACGAGCCAACCGGAAATGAATTGCCTCCAAGAGGTTTTGCTGTTGAAGATGCCGGATTTCAAGCGCCTTCAGCTGACGGTTCAGGTGTTCAGGTAGTTGTTAGCCCATCTTCGGAAAGACTTCAGTTGTTGGCACCATTTGAACCTTGGGATGGAAAAAACATCATGGGAGCAAAATTGCTTATCAAAGCTTTCGGAAAATGTACGACTGATCACATTTCAATGGCTGGGCCATGGTTACGTTTCCGTGGACATTTGGATAATATCTCTAATAATATGTTGATTGGTGCAATCAATGCATTCAACCAAAAAGCAAACTCTGTGAAAAACCAATTAACAGGTTTATATGACGCGGTTCCAGCGGTTCAGCGTGTTTATAAAGCTGCAGGAATTTCTTCAATTGTAGTTGGCGATCATAATTATGGCGAAGGTTCTTCAAGAGAGCATGCAGCAATGGAACCACGTTTCCTTGGTGTAAAAGCAGTATTGGTAAAATCATTTGCACGTATTCACGAAACAAACCTTAAGAAACAAGGAATGTTAGCGCTTACATTTGCAACGGAATCAGATTATGATAAAATTCAGGAGAATGACACCATCAACTTTACAAACTTGGTTGATTTTGCTCCTGGTGTTCCTTTAACATTAGAATTTGTACATGAAGACGGAACAACAGATTTGATTATTGCAAATCATACTTATAACGAAGGACAAATTGGCTGGTTCGTGGCTGGTTCAGCATTAAACCTGATCGCTGCTGCAGGAAACGCTTAATTTCTTTAAGATTTTATATTAGAAACTCCCGAATTTATTCGGGAGTTTTTTTTAATTGGTAACGCCAAATTCATCTAAGATTCGTTTGATTTTTTCATTGAGTTCTTTTATCGCGGGCTCATATTGCTGGGTTTCCTCTTCGAGGGATTTATAAACAAGTTCGTACACTTCAATCCGAAGTTCACAATAATCTATGAGTCTGCTATTTCGGTCTTTATAAACTTCCGGGATATTCAGTTTTTGAGATTCTTCCAATACCCGAATACAATCTTTCCAGTAATAAATTCCACGTGCTTTTATTTCATAAAGGTAATCTTCCTTAGTTTCCGAACTATGGCGTTGTACTTGAAGTGCCATTTTTTCCATCTCAGAAAAGTCTTGCAGATTTTTTTCGTAAATGGGCATATCATCTTTGATCTCTGTCGGAATAAGGAAGGTTGAAGGAATAATCATCACCAGCATGAGTACGGCAGGAATGTATTTTAGGACTTCTTTATCGGGATTTTTAAGACTAGGAATATACAGATAGCCAATTATAATACCTGCTAGTAATCCACCAATGTGCGCTGCATTGTCAACCTCAAGACGAAGTCCCATCAGTAAATTATATCCTACAAATATACCAATGCTTATGAATAAAGAATTGCGGACATTTTTTTCGATGAGGTTGGTCGTAAGCATTGCCAGAAATACGCCGTACATTCCAAAAATAGCTCCTGATGCTCCGGCGCTGACGGTAAAATCATTCCAATAGACGCTTAAAAGACTTCCGATTATTCCGGTAATCATGTATGCCGAAATAAATCTTATTTTGCCTAAATAGGGTTCCAAAAGAACACCAATGTAAGCAAGCGCAAACATATTCATAATTAAATGAACAAGACCAACGTGTACAAAGCACGCCGAAAGCAATCTCCACCATTGACCTCCAACAGTTATTGGCTTGAAGTTGGCGCCCCAAGTCATTAAACTCTCAGTATCCGGCAGAATGATACTTACACCAGATGCTATCATTGCAAGAAAATAAAGAATATTAAGGTTAATAAGCAATGGCGTTATAAAATAACCTTGAACGGGAATGAATATTGATACAACATCCTTGAAATTTATGGATTTTGATTTTTCATCAATGATTTTCCTGTCTTCTTCTAATGTAACTGTAGTAATTTGCAGTTGTTCGTATTTTGCAGCAATGTCTTCCGATAAAAGTTGTGGTTTTATTTCCAGAAACAGATCGATAAAACGGGTAATATTTTTCTTATTTCTACCCATATCAATCATGTCGCTTCCGGCGGATTCACTTTTTAGGTTTGCCTGGCCATTTTCCATTTCTATGCGAATGGAAATCTGTCCGTTCCAGGAAAAGGTACCGTTATTAGTAAAAGCAATGATTCCGGTTGGCGAAAGGTAAGTAATATCCCAATTTAATCTTTTGGCTACTTCAGTCGCAATTACAAGAAATTCCTGACTTGTGAGATTATTTAAAGGTAAATCTTCGATGTATTTCGGTGTTAATCCTATTGCCATATTGCTTAATTAGTTCTTTAAATGTATTGTAATTCAGATATCTGCGGTTATTCAGATTCTGAATCAAAAGAAATTATTTTTTGTTTAAAAATTCAATTGCTTTTTCCAAAACCTCGTCTTTGCCATCTCGAATTCCGGCTACGGTTGGCTTTATTTCAATGTCCGGAACGATTCCGATTCGTTGTGTTTCGGTTCCATCCGGATAATAAACACCAATTCCGCTGATCATTGTGCTAATATTTCCCGGAAGCGTAAATGAAGAAACATCGCCATCCGCTCCCGCAGTTGTTGACCCTATAACGGTTGTATTTGGCGCAGTTCTCAAAGCCATCGCTGTATATTCTGCCTGGCTTTGCGTCAGTTCATTTACGAGTATTACAATTTTGCCTTTGTAATACTTCTCATTTGATCCGCCATTTTCAACCGATTTCATAAAAGAAAAATTTCCCGGCGTTGAAAGACTCATGCTACTAAATTTCACAAAAGCTGATTGTTCGGGTTTTAGATATCGGGCCATTCTGAAAACCATAAATTCAGAGGGATAACACCTTAAGTCAATTATAAGTCCATCAGTATTTTCAACGCTTTTCATTATGTTTTCCAAATAATTTGTCTTGATAGAACCGAGATAGAGATACCCGATTTTTGGACTGATAAACCGAAAACAAGTATCAGAAGATTGAAATTTCTTTTGAGAATTTATCTTATAAAACGGAACTGTTTTAAGTTTTTTATAATCTAAAACGCCTTTTCGCACGTAGGAAACTGTAATAACGCTGTCATTTGTGCGAAGCAACTGTGTTGCAATGTCCCGCATTTTCGTGGGATTATTAGAAGCTGGCGTATATTTCATACGTTCTTTTACTATTGGATCCGTTAATTTATCGTTGATGTGCGAAATCACATCGCCTTTTTGTAATCCGGAAGCAATCCCCGTTTCGTTGTAAAATCCGGTAACGACTGCTTTATTTTCAGCAAAAGTAATTTCAATAGGAGCGATATTAACACCTTTGTATTCGTTTAGGGCTTTATGCGAATTCCAGATATTGGCATGCGTATCATGAATTCTTCCAATGATTTCAAGAGCGGCTAATTTATAGGCAAGTGCGTCCGGGGCTTTTGTGAATTTTGGAATGAACTCTTTCAGAACCTCTTTCCAGTCTTCTTCGATCAAGTATTTATAGGGAAAAAAGTACTGTATTACGTTCCAATAGCGATACAAAGACAAAAGCTGAAATCCTGCATCCGGATATTTTAAATTGCCATACGGATTTTCATGTAGAAATTCGGGATTGCCGTTTTTTGCCTGATCGACATAAAATTGCTTGCCATTTCTTTTCGCATAGCGGACATTGTTGAGTGCGGTAGTAAGTTCTGGTGAAAATTTAGATTTTGTAATCCATTCCAGATCTGCTTCCATTTTGAGCTCGCCTTTTTCTTTTGGAGATTTGCTGCCGATTTTAAGTAGCCCGAACGAATTAATCCACGAAGTAAGCAGTTTATCCTTCTCGGAAGAAGTTTTCGCAGCCGATAGTTTTGGAATTATCCGGAATAGCTCATAATCCCAATTGTATTTTCCAGCGATAATATTTGGATGGTAATATTTCAGAAATCCCCAGATCAATCCTAGATTTTTCAAATCTTCCAGTTTTATTGATGAAAGCATCGAAGCGTCGATTTTTGAACCGTTGTCGAAAGCTGTATCTTTTTCTGCAGGAAGCAATACTTTCAGCGTTGCTTTGTTCAATGGTTTTCCATCAATCGTAATTTCGAGATTATCAATCCACATTTTCCCTTTTCCTTCTAAGATTCCGCCAATTGCTATTTTTGTTGCTTCCGGACTGTAATCTACCGTTATTTCATACTTTTTCCAGTCTGTTGTTCCTGTAATCCCGCGTTTGCTCATGTTTTCAAAACTAACATTTGGATCGATCCGAATCCAAAGTCCTGCATAACCGTCGGTAACATTTTCAGTTTTAAGGTATCCGGTTAGCTTAATTTTTTTGCCTTGGTATTTTGCCGGAATTTCATATGCCCAAGCTTTATAATCCGGACTGTTGCCATTGTAAGAAATCATTGCGGATTTTGTCCCGCTTTGGAAAATCGTTGAATCCAATGCAGTTGTATAGGAGGAATTTCCAAAAGTATTCCAATCCGTCGGCTGGCTTTTTGTCGATTTTTCAAAATCCAGATTTAACGTTTCCAATTTTTGCCCGAATGCAATCACAAAGTTTAAAAAGGCACAAAGCAGTAAGAGATTCTTTTTCATATATATAACAGATTTTGGGAAAAGTAATATAAGGCTTAAAGATAAAAAAAATCCGTCTCATAGAAACGGATTTAGTGGTTGTAATGGTTGTTGTATTCTAGTAATAAGTATATCGTCTTACTTTAGCAATATATTTTGCGAGTCGGATTACCTGATGACTGTAGCCATATTCGTTATCATACCAAATGTATAAAACGATGTTTTTTCCATCGGCAGAAACAATTGTTGCGTTACTATCATAAATTGAAGGAGCAGAAGTTCCTACGATATCCGAAGAAACCAATTCATTATTCAATGAATATTTGATTTGCTCAACCAATTCGCCTTCTAGTGCATATTTTTTCATGATAGCATTTATTTCCTCAACCGAAGTTTCTTTCGTAACCTCAAGATTCAGTACTACAAGTGAACCATTTGGAACCGGGACGCGAATTGCATTCGAAGTTAATTTTCCTGCTAAATTTGGCAATGCTTTTGCAACCGCGCTTCCTGCGCCTGTTTCTGTAATTACCATATTTAATCCGGCCGCTCTTCCGCGACGGTATTTTTTATGCATATTATCAACCAGATTCTGGTCGTTCGTGTAGGCGTGAATAGTTTCCAAATGTCCTTTTACAACTCCTAAAGTATCTTCTACAGCTTTTAAAATCGGCGTAATTGCGTTTGTTGTACAAGATGCTGCAGAAAAAATGTCCACTTCATCCGGATTGAATTCATTTTGGTTTACACCGTGAACGATGTTCGGCATTCCTTTTCCAGGCGCGGTAAGCAATACTTTTGAAACTCCTTTTGAAACCAAGTGGCGTGATAAAGCTTCGTGAGTTGTAAAAGCGCCCGTATTATCAATTAGTAATGCGTCGTTGATTCCGTATTTTGTATAATCAATTTCTTCAGGTGAATTCGCGGTAATAATGTGAACAGTCGTTCCGTTAATTATCAGCGCATTATTTTCAGGATCTGAAATTACTGAACCTTGAAAATCGCCATGAATAGAATCATATCGTAAAAGTGAAGCCCTTTTTTCAAGAGTCGTCGCATCATTTTTATCGCGTGTTACAATGGCACGCAGGCGAAGCTGATTTCCTTTGCCCATTTTCGACATCATTTCGCGCGCAAGCAAACGACCGATTCGTCCAAATCCATAGAGGACAACGTCTTTTGGCTGATGTTCTTTTTTATTTTTGGCATTTTTTAACTTGTCAATTACAAAGGATTTTGCATTATTATATTTATCGTCCTCAAGATGAAATTCGTAAGTCAGTTTTCCAATGTCCAACTTTGATGGCGGCAAATCTAAGGAAAGTATGGCTTTTGCGATTTCAACCGAATCAAAAACCGAAATCGGCTTTCCAACAAACTCTCCTGCATATTCGTGCAAATTAATAATGTCGCTTACATTTCTGTCAATTAATTGATTACGGAATAAAACGATTTCGATTGATTTATCATACCATAAATCGCTGATGATTTTGATAAATTCTACTCCGGCACGCCTTCTGTCGGCTTGGTGGGAAAGTTCTCTTTCGTACAATGCAGTGTTGTCCATTTGTTTCAATTATAAATAGTTAGTGTGTTATTTTTAATTTAACTCCGTTTAGTTTGGCCATTTTCGGCTTTAGTGCTGCAAAAGTAAATATTTCAAATGTTTTGCGAAAACGTTTTTGTAACTTTTTTTTTTTCACATAAAAAAACCGATTGTCAGACAACCGGTTTAAATGAAATATAAAGTAAGATGAATTTATAAGATGAAACGTAATATCTGGCCGTTTTGCGTAACCATTTCAATTTGAACATTTTGGTCTTCGCTGACGTTGGAAAGTAATTTTGAAACCGATTCAACATCAGTAGCTTTTACATTTCCGATGCTCGTGATAATTCCGCCTTTTAGATCATTTGCAAATTGATTTAGCTTGTCATTGTTCAGGTCTTTGATTTTGACGCCATACGAAATCCTGAATTTTTTCTTGTCGGCAGGCGTGATGCTTTCAAGCTCGATTCCTTTGTAACTCGTACTTACAACATCAAATTTTGTCAGAACTACCGGAACGCTCATGAGCTTTTCATCTCTGATAAACGTTACCTGAATTTTATCATTCGGACGTTTCGTATTGATGAATCCTGATAGTTCTGCATAAGATGAAATCGGTCGATTGTCTAATTTCGTAATGATGTCACCTTCTTTTAATCCCGATCTTTCTGCGCCGGAGTTTTTGTTAACCTTTTTAATGTAGAAACCTTCTGTTTGTTTTACACCGAATTCTTTTGAAGCCATTGCGTTTAATTCGCCGCCTTCAACACCTAAAATTCCCCGCTGGACATTCCCGAATTCCATAATATCTTCAATGATTTTTCTGGTAATATTAGACGGAACCGCAAATGAATAGCCAACATACGAACCTGTTTGTGATGAAATCATTGTATTAATCCCGACCAATTCGCCACGTGTATTTACCAAAGCACCACCGCTGTTTCCCGGATTTACCGCCGCATCAGTTTGGATAAACGACTGGATTCCATTAGTGTCCAAATCTCTCGCTTTCGCTGAAACGATTCCAGCTGTAACTGTCGATGTTAAATTATAAGGATTTCCAACGGCTAAAACCCATTCGCCAACTTTCACATTATCAGAATCAGCAAAAGCAGAATACGGAAGTTTTTCGTCAGTATCAATTTTCAGAAGCGCAATGTCCATTTTTGAATCTGTTCCGATCAATTTGGCTTTGTAACTTCGTTTATTGTTTAAAGTTACTTCCAGTGACTGCGCATCCTGAATAACGTGGTTATTGGTCACGATATAACCGTCTTCGGAAATAATTACGCCAGAACCCGTTCCGATCTGTTCTTGCTGTTGTCCGCCTCGGTAGCCATAAAAATATTCCATTATCGGATTTGAAACGGTTCGGTAGGACACGTTCTTAACGTGAACAACACTGTGAACTGCTTTGTCAGCTGCTTCGGTAAAATCTACGGCTTCAGCTGAAAGACCAATATTTCTCGAATAATTATTGGGAGCAACGGTTGCAATCGATTTGCTTTTTCCAAACACCGCATCGTTGTCAAACAATAATTTGTATGCACCTAGAGTTGTGGCGCCGCTCAATAAAGAGACTAAAAATAAACTGGATAATCTTTTCATTGTATTACTATTTATTTTGTTTCGATGTTAAAATTATATGTTTTATAAATTCAAAAATCGAGTTTAACTCACGGTTAACAATGATTAACTTTTCATTAATAATTGTACCTTTGCGAAAGACAAAAATAAAAATGCAAATCGAATTTTACAAATACCAAGGCACAGGAAATGACTTCGTTATGATTGATAATAGAAGTGGATTTTTCCCTGATGGAGAAACTAAAATCATCGAATTTTTATGCGACAGAAGATTCGGAATCGGAGCTGACGGATTGATACTTTTGGAAAATCATCCGGACTATGATTTTAAAATGGTGTATTACAATTCAGACGGAAATGAAAGTTCGATGTGCGGAAATGGCGGACGTTGCCTGGTTGCTTTCGCTAAAAAACTCGGCGTAATTAATAGTAAGACCACATTCATTGCCACAGACGGACTGCATTATGCTACGGTTTCAGAAGACGGAATTGTGTCGTTGCAAATGAAAGATGTCGATAACGTGAAAACGGAATCAAATTATACTTTTCTTGACACCGGTTCGCCGCATCACGTGCAATTGGTTTCCGATTTAAAAATTGCAGATATAAAAAATGATGGTTCGAAAATCCGCTATTCTGATTTATATGGAAGTAAGGGAAGCAATGTAAATTTTGTCGAGCAAAAAAGCAATTCTGAGTTTTCTGTCCGAACATACGAGCGCGGCGTTGAAGATGAAACACTTTCCTGTGGAACCGGCGTTACAGCTGTTGCAATTGCGATGAATGCCACAGGAAAAACAGATTCAAATTCAGTTCAGCTAAATGTAGAAGGCGGAAAATTAGAAGTTTCTTTTGAAGTCTCAAACGGAAAATACACAAATGTTTTTCTAAAAGGTCCGGCAACATTCGTATTTAAAGGTGAAATTTCTGTCGAAATCTAAATATCCAAATCTAACAATCTAGTTTTGATTACATTAAAAGGTAAAAATATATTTCTTCGCGCTTTGGAGCCGGAAGACCTCGAGTTCGTTTATGCGATGGAAAACGATGAAAATATCTGGGAAATCAGCCATACGCAAACGCCTTACAGCATGTATTTGGTTCGTCAATATCTGGAAAACGCACATCAGGATATTTATGAAGCACGTCAGTTGCGCCTTGCTATTTGCACTTATGAAGATTTCACGGCAATCGGATTGATCGATTTATTCGAGTTTGATCCGAAAAGCAATCGCGCCGGAATTGGGATTTTAATCAGTGATAAGGCCGACCGGAATAAAGGTTTTGGTTCTGAAGCATTGGAGCTTCTAATCAACTATGCATTTCGTCATTTGAATCTTAATCAGGTTTTTGCAAATATTGATACTGAAAATACGGCAAGTTTAAAGCTTTTTACTAATTTTGGGTTCCAGAAAATCGGAATTAAAAAACAATGGAATTTAGTAAACGGCGTTTATAAAGACGAAGCTTTGTTCCAGTTAATCAATCAACCTTAAAATCATTATTTTGAAAATTAAAAAAATACTTATCCTATTTTCCCTTGTTCTTGTTGTTGCCGCTTCGGTTTACGGATACATAATATACAGGAATATTTTTGCGCCTAATACAAATTTCGATCAAAAGGAAATGTACGTTTATATTCCGACGGACGCCGATTTTAACCAAGTAGTTTCAATTGTAACTCCGTTTGTAAAAGACATCGAAAAGTTTAAAATGGTTGCAGGAAAAAAATCGTATGTAGTGAATGTAAAATCCGGAAAGTTCCTCTTGAAAAACGGAATGAGCAGTAACGATATTATCAATTCGCTTCGTCAAAATGTTCCGGTTGGCTTGACTTTCAACAATCAGGAGCGTCTTGAAGATTTTGCCGGAAGGGTTTCCAAACAAATCGAAGCAGATAGTTTATCGCTTTTAAATGCTTTCCGCGATAAGCAGTTTTTGGATGAAAATGGTTTTACAGAAGATAATGTACTGAGCATGTTCATTCCGAATTCGTATGAATTTTTCTGGAATATCAATGCTGAGAAATTTCGCGACAGAATGGCAAAGGAATATCGTAATTTTTGGACTCCGGAGCGTTTGGAAAAAGCAAAAAACCAAAATCTCACACCGATTCAGGTTTCGATTCTAGCTTCAATTGTCCATAAGGAAACCGTAAAAAAAGATGAGCGCCCAAAAGTTGCGGGAGTTTATTTAAACCGGCTCAATACCGGAATGAAGCTTGAAGCCGATCCTACGGTTATTTATGCAGTAAAGAAAAATTCCGGCGATTTCAACCAGGTCATAAAAAGAGTATTATTTAAAGATTTACCAACAGATTCTCCTTACAATACCTATAAATATAACGGTCTTCCTCCGGGACCAATTGCAATGCCTGACATTACGGCTTTAGACGCGGTTTTAAATCCGGAAAAGCACAACTACATTTATTTTTGTGCAAGTGTTACCAACTTCGGATATCATGAATTTGCCGTTACGGCCGCGCAACATTCCGTTAACGCCAGAAAATATAGTGCTTGGATCAGCGCGCAAGGCGTAAAAAGGTAATTTGAGATTTTCAGCATATATATTTTGCCTTATTTTTATTTGTAGTATATCGGAATCAAAAGCTCAAAGCAGGCTTGAACGTTTTTTGAAGCCAGCAGATTCATTAGATATTCCGCGAAGAAATCTTGTTATTGGTTCTGAAGTCGTGTTAGCGACAGGAAGTTTAATCGCTTTGAGTGAACTTTGGTATAAAGAATATCCAAAATCGAATTTCCATTTCATAAATGACAACAATGATTGGCTGCAAATGGATAAAGCCGGTCATGTTTTTTCGTCGTACCATATCGGAAGATTTGGTGCGGAATTGCTGAATTGGTCTGGCGCAGATCAGAAAAGCCAATTAATTTACGGTTCAACATTAGGATTCACATTTCTTACAATCGTTGAAGGTTTCGATGCTTACTCTGCAAAATGGGGCGCATCGTGGGGCGATATTGCTGCTAATGCGTCGGGAACCGCTTTGTATGTTTCGCAGGAATTGCTGTGGAACGAGCAACGAATTACACCGAAATTTTCGTTTCATGCAACAAAATATTCTCAATATCGGCCGGGAACCTTAGGAAAATCTTTAAACGAAAATATTCTGAAAGATTACAATGGACAAACCTATTGGCTTTCTGCAAATATTCATTCTTTTTACAAAACTTCAAAAATCCCGAAATGGCTCAATCTTGCAGTTGGGTATGGCGCGGATGGAATGTTAAGCGGAAATGCCAATTCCGAAGAAATTATTGGCTTGCCGGAATTCCAGAGATCGCGTCAGTTTTACCTAAGTTTTGATTTGGATTTAACAAAAATTCAAACGAAATCTCATGCTTTAAAAACGATTTTCTCTATTTTCAATACAATCAAGATTCCGGCTCCAACTTTTGAAATCAACGATCAAGGAAGAGCAAAATGGCACACTTTCTATTTTTAGAAAACATTAACGTGCTGATTTTCAGATTTATATTTTTTGTTGTATATTTGCCACGTAGAAATTTCCCGATGTGACAGGTTTGGAAGAAAAACAAATTATGACTAAAAAATGGATATATTACACTAGCATTACCTTAATTGTTGTTTTTATAAGCTCTGGTTTTAAAACAATTACACACGAAAACCAATCCTGGTTTTTTTCCAACACTGAAGAAGAATCACTTCATTTATTTCCTTCAGAAAAAGTTACAGATTATCCCGTTAACAGCATTATTCATACAGGGAAATCCTTCACAGGCTACAAAGAAGCCATCGCATTCAAAGAATCCCAAGGTCGATATAAATTAGTAAATTCCTATGGTTACATGGGGAAATACCAATTTGGTAAAAGCGCATTGCGTGCAATCGGAATTACAAATACTTCGACTTTTTTGAATAATCCTCAATTACAGGAAAAAGCATTTACGGCTTTACTATCAAAAAATAAATCTATTTTAAAAGATGAGATTGAACGATATGAAGGCGAAATCATCAACGGAATCAAGATTACCGAATCCGGAATTCTGGCTGCCGCACATTTAGTTGGCGCAGGATCTGTAAAAAAATTCTTCAGGACCAATGGTCAAAGTAGGATTGTAGATGGTTACGGAACTTCGATGAAAAGTTATTTGCGCAAGTATGCGGATTATGATACTTCGTTTATTGTTGCTAATGAAGACGCAAAAGTAACAATGTAAATTACTTCAGATTATAAATAAAAAACTGCCCATTCGAGGCAGTTTTTTTTATTTTACATTTTATGTATAATGAAAATCGCAGGGCGGTTGTGCAAATCTACTTTTACCTTTTTCCAATCTGAAACGCGCATGGTTTTGATATATTCTGTTGGCAGGGTAATATCTGCGGCAACGCACAAGTAAGTTGATGGTTGCAATGCTCCCAGAATATCTTCCAGCATTTTATTGTTTCGATATGGCGTTTCTATAAATAATTGCGATTGGTTTTTATCAGCGGATAATTTTTCGAGATTCTTAAGCGCATTTTTTTTCTCGGCTTTGTCAATCGGGATGTAACCGTTAAACGCAAAACTTTGCCCATTCATTCCGGAACCCATTACCGCTAATAAAATCGATGATGGTCCAACCAATGGTACAACCTGAATTCCTTTTTCATGCGCAATCTTTACGATTACTGCGCCCGGATCGGCTACTCCGGGACAACCGGCTTCACTCATCAATCCGATATTTTTTCCATCGAGACATGGCTTTATCATCGTAAGATGCTCAGAAACTTCAGTATGTTTGTTAAGTGAGCTAAGAGTTAAACTCGACTGGACTTTTTCAGGAGCGATACTTTTTATGAATTTCCTGGCTGTTTTTTCGTTTTCGACAATGTAAATATCTAAAAGATCAATTGTTCTTTTTACCGTTTGAGGAAGCACATCCAGAGGATTAGATTCTCCTAAAGTTGTTGGGATAAGATATAGTTTTCCTAAATTTTTCATTGGATATAAGATAGATAGGAAATTTAAGAATATTGTAGTTTTAATCGTTCCGCGATAATTTCGCAAACTTCATCAAGCATTTCATAGACGTTTGTAAAACCGTTTTCCAATCCGAAATACGGATCCGGGACATCTACATTTTCTCCGGGAAATAAATCATCGAGGATAAGGCTGGCTTTTTGCTTAGCCGATTCATTTGGTGCAAGTCGCAAAATATCACGCAAATTAGCATTGTCCATAGCAAAGATATGATCATAAAATGCAAAATCGTCCGCCGTAAATTGTCTGGCGCATTGCGAAGAAATGTCAACGCCGTTTCTTTTAGCAATATTTATTGACCGTAAATCAGGTTGTTTGCCAACATGGTAATTTCCTGTTCCGGCTGAATCAACCTTGAATTGATCTTTCGGTAATTTTGATGCCAAAATGCCTTCTGCCAAAGGAGAACGGCAAATGTTGCCAAGGCAAACCATCAGGATCTTAACCGGCATTTTAGAGGGAAAGTTTTTTATGGATATCGTCCACAAATTTCTTGAACTGCTTGTCTGTAGAAACTAAATTATCAACAGTTTTACAAGCATGCAAAACAGTAGCGTGATCGCGGTCGCCAATTTGGGAACCGATATTTGCCAATGAAGCTTTAGTAAATTTCTTCGCAAAAAACATTGCCAATTGGCGTGCTTGCACAACGTGGCGTTTTCTGGTTTTGGATTGTAAAGTATCAATGTCCAATTGAAAATAATCGGAAACCACTTTTTGAATATAATCGATTGAGATTTCGCGTTTGACGTTTTTGACGAATTTTTCAACAACGGCTTTTGCTAAATCCAGAGTTACTTCTTTTTTATTGAAAGAAGATTGTGCGATCAATGAAATGATAGCGCCTTCAAGCTCACGAACATTCGATTTGATATTTCGGGCAACGTATTCAATTATTTCTTCCGGCATTTCAACGCCATCACGATACAAAATATTCTTTAAGATAGAAATTCTTGTTTCGTAATCAGGTTGGTGTAATTCTGCGGAAAGTCCCCATTTGAAGCGAGAAAGTAAACGCTGTTCAATGTCCTGCATGTCAACCGGAGCTTTGTCAGAAGTCAAAATAACCTGTTTTCCGTTTTGATGAAGGTAATTGAAAATGTGAAAGAAAACGTCCTGAGTTCCGGTTTTCCCGGATAAAAACTGAACGTCATCAATAATTAAAACATCGATTAATTGATAAAAATGAATGAAATCATTCCTGTTGTTTTTCTTAACCGAATCAATATATTGTTGCGTGAAAATTTCGGCAGAGATATACAAAACCGTTTTTTCCGGATACTTATCTTTTATTTCAACACCAATTGCGTGGGCAAGGTGCGTTTTTCCTAAACCAACTCCACCAAAAATCAATAACGGATTGAAAGAAGTTCCGCCCGGTTTGTTAGCAACGGCCATACCGGCAGAACGCGCCAAACGGTTAGAATCTCCTTCAAGGAAATTGTCAAAGCTGTAATTTGCATTCAGCTGTGATTCAATTTTAAGGTTACGGATTCCCGGAATTACAAAAGGATTTTTTAATTCAGGATTCAGGTTTTTAAACGGAGCATCAACTTCCTGAGCTTTCATAGGAGATCGGTGCGCACTTGGCAATTGTTCCGTAAACGGTTGTTTGTTGCCGTAAGTGTTTTCCATCTTGATTTTATAGAGTAACTTTGCATTTTTTCCGAGTTCTTTGGTAAGTGCAACTTTTAACAATTTTACGTAATGTTCCTCGAGCCATTCATAAAAGAATTTACTCGGAACCTGAATATACAATGCGTTATCGGTTAACTCTACTGACTTAATCGGTTCGAACCAAGTTTTGTAGGCTTGATCCTGGATATTGTCTTTTATAAATAGAAGACAATTTTCCCATACTGATTGCGCAGTTTTGTTCATATATTTCGAGTAAATTTATTTGTTTATTAAAGGTTATCTTACAAAAATGGAAGTGTAACTTCTACTATTATTCGGGAGAACAAATATGTGAACAAATTTCTTTAAAAAAAAATAAATCGACATTGATTTTGTAAAAAAAAAACCGTAAGATATTAATTTATATCAGTTAAAAAGAAGCCTTTTTTTATCCAATAATTATGAGAGAACATCAGTTTGAAGTTAGAGTACGATATGCAGAAACCGACCAAATGGGCGTAGTATATCACGGAAATTATGCGCAGTATTTTGAAATGGGACGCGTGGAATGGCTGAGAAACCTGGGAGTTTCATATAAATGGATGGAACAGAACGGAATTATGCTTCCCGTAGTTTCGCTGAACATTAACTACAAAAAACCAGCACGTTATGACGACTTACTTGTAGTGAAAACTATCTTCAGAAAACAGTCTTCAGTGAAGATAGAATTTGATTATGAGATTTATAACGAGCAAAATGAGTTATTAACAATTGCCGGCTCAACTTTGGTGTTTGTGGACATGAAAACGGGTCGTCCGACGCTTCCTCCAGAATACATAAATGCTAAACTTTCGGAAATTGACAACTAACAGAAAAGTCTGTTGATTATTCCTTAATTTTTATATCAATTTCAAACATCGAATTGAAAATGTCGAAAATCGTTTCAGCATTTTTTTTACGTGAAGAAATCGTGATTTGGCAATTCATTTCCATTTTTTGGTCAACAATAGAAATATTTTTTTCTTTGATGACACGCATCACCTTGTTCATATTTTTATAATCGAAAGTAAGAATGTAGTGAATGTCGATTGTTTTTTCGATAATTTCCGAAACCTCCAACGCCATTTGTGCCGATGTTTTGTAGGCGGAAATCAATCCTCCAACTCCCAATTTTACTCCGCCGAAATAGCGAACGACAACAATCAGGATATTTGTAAGTTCAAAAGATTGGATTTGGCCATAAATTGGCATTCCCGCGCTATTATTAGGTTCGCCGTCATCATTTGCACGAAAATAGATTTTTTCGGTACCGATTTGATACGCATAACACCAGTGCCTTGCCGAATGATGTGTCTTGCGGAGTAATTCTATAATCGGTTTTACTTCATCTTCCAGCGAAATTGGGTAGGCATAACCGAAAAATTTACTGTTTTTTTCTTTAAAAAGAGTTTCTTCCGACGGAAAAGCGATGGTTTTGTAAGTGTCTATTAAATCCAAAAGTGCTACAATAGTTTTTTATCGAATAACTCCACAACATCTTCCCGGCCTACTTGAATATTCCATACTTGAAGGCCAACTGCTTCGGCGGCATCAGTGTTTTCTTTTTTATCATCGATGAACAAAGTGCGGTGCGGCGATAAATCGTGCTTTTTAATTATGTAGTTAAAAATCGCTTCTTCTGGTTTTCTCAAACCCATTTCATGAGAATAATATACTTTTTCGAAACATCGGTAAAAATCACTGGAAAATGACATGCCGACTTTTTCCTCGAAATTTTCCATGTGAATAATGTCGGTATTCGTAAGCAGGAATAATCTGTATTTTGTGGAAAGTAGTTGCAGAAATTCTAATCGATGCAGCGGAAAATCACCGATCAGCCTATTCCATGCTGATTTTATTTCGTCGATTCCGGCATCGGGAAGAAATTTTTTAAAGCCGTCAAGGAATTTTTCCTCGCTTATTTTTCCTCTTTCAAATTGATCATTTAGTGCGAGCAATTCCTCATTTGGACCATCAAGCCCCAGTTTTTTGAACTCATTAATTGAACCTTCTTTATCTAAGTCGATAAAAACATCTCCAAAATCAAAAATAATAGTGTTAATCATTGTTTTCAAAAATTAGTAGTTCGTCATTACATATTTGTTCTTTTCGGATCGGATTGCGATTTAAAATAGGTGCTTTGATTCCGTTATTAAAAAGCGCATTTCCTTTAAAAATTCTAGCTTCGTCCCACAAATTTGCATCTATAAAAGTTTGCAAAGTCTGTTTTCCGCCTTCGATTATTACAGATTGTATTTGATGCGTAAATAAATATCCGGCAATTTCTGAAGCAATATTTTTATTGAAATCAATCACATTTTCAGAAATCACAATTGTTTTTGCCTGATTATCAAATATATGATTTTCTTTTGAAATCCGATTGTTCTTGTCAATAACTATTCTGACCGGATTATTTCCTTTCCAGTCCCGCGTGTTTAATTTCGGATTATCATCAATCGCGGTTTGTGTTCCGATTAGGATTGCCTGCTCTTCGCTGCGCCATTTATGAACCAACTGACGGGAGAATTCATTTGTAATCCAAACCGGTTTTTGCTCATTTTTAGTTGTTGGCGCTATAAATCCATCAGAGGTTTCTGCCCATTTTAATATTATATACGGGCGTTTTTTTCGATGAAAAGTAAAAAAGCGTTTGTTTAATTCGTTGCACTGGTTTTCAAGAATTCCAACAGCAACATTTTTTCCGTTTTCCTGAAGTTTTTTAATTCCGTTTCCCGAAACTTGAGCAAAAGGGTCGATTGTGCCAATTACAACATTCGGTATTTTATGCTCAATTATCAAATCGCAGCAAGGCGGTGTTTTTCCGAAATGACTGCAAGGTTCAAGGCTTACATAAATTGTAGATTTCTTGAGCAATGATTTGTCTTTTACAGAATTTATGGCATTAACTTCGGCATGTGGTTCGCCGGATTTTTTATGCCATCCTTCGCCAATAATCTGGTCATTACATACAATCACGCTGCCAACCAACGGATTTGGATACGTAGTTCCAAAGCCATTTTTTGCAAGCTCAATACAGCGTTCCATGTATTTTTCATGTATCTTCACCACGCAAAAATACTACTTAAAAACGGAACGAAAAGTCTGAAATTATGAAAATCCGAGACTATCGAAATCATTTTACTGAAACGCTTATGCCAATTTATGATTTGGCTGAAGCAGAAAGTTTCTTTTATATTATTTTAGAAAATGATCATCATTTAAAGCGGGTTGATCTTGCTTTGAGTCCGGATTTGGAATTTTCAGGAGAAGAATTACAACGGTGGAATTCAATTTTGCAAAAATTAAAAAGTGAAATTCCGATTCAATATATAATAGGTAAGACGAGTTTTTATGGTTTGGAATTTGAAGTGAATGCAAATACGCTGATTCCGCGCCAGGAAACCGAAGAATTAGTAGATTGGATTATTTCCGATAATAAGAATAAAAGAAGCTTAAGGATTCTTGATATTGGAACCGGAAGCGGATGTATCGCAGTTTCCTTAGCAAAAAATCTTCCTGATGCCAAAGTAGTTGCCATTGATGTTTCTGAATATGCTTTGGAAATTGCCAAAAAGAACGCAAAACATAATCAGATTGAAATAGAATTTCTTCTTAAGGATATTCTTCAAACTTCCGAACTTGACCAGGATTTTGATATTATTGTGTCCAATCCGCCGTATGTCAGGAATCTTGAAAAAGCGGAAATTCGCAAAAATGTTTTAGACAATGAGCCGCATCTTGCGCTTTTTGTAGAAGATACTGATGCCCTGATTTTCTATAGGAAAATAGCTAGCCTGGCGAAAAAAAATCTTGTAAAAAACGGATTGCTTTATTTTGAAATCAATCAGTATCTTGGTAAAGAGATGCTGGATTTAATGGAAAATCAGAATTTTCAGGATTCGCAACTTCGAAAAGATATTTACGGAAATGACAGAATGCTGCGTTCGAAAAATGCAGATTAAATTTCAATAAACCGAGCGATTATTCATAACGCAATGCTTCAATCGGGTCAAGTTTTGCAGCTTTCAAAGCCGGATAAGAACCGGAAACAACCGCTACAATAAAGCTTATAATAAATGCCCAGACAATTGCTGCCCACGGAACCACAAATCCGAAACCGATGGCAGCCGAAAGTCCCCAGCCAATTAATAAACCGAAGATTACGCCAACCAATCCGCCTAATTGCCCGATTAAAAGGGTTTCTATAAAAAACTGGAATGCAATTGTAGATTTATTGGCGCCAAGTGCTTTTCGTACCCCGATTTCCCGGGTTCGTTCGGTTACCGAAACAATCATAATATTCATCAGTGCGATGGAAGATCCAAAAATAGTAATAACGCTTATAATTATCGCGGCGGCATCGAGATAACCTGTAATTTCCATGACGCGGTTAATAAGGTCATCACTTCGAACAACACCAAAATCATTGTTTTCAACTGGATTTAATTTACGAACGCGGCGCATCGTAATTGTAGCATTATCAACAGCTTGCGAAAGCATTTGATTGTTTTCGACCATCACGCTGATAGTATAATTGATGCTCGGAGCCGTAAATAATGAGCGTGCAACCTGAATTGGGATCAATACCCGCAAATCCTGATTGTTTCCGAAAGTAGAACCTTTTTCCTTTAATACGCCAATGATTTTAAATTTTGCGCCGCGGATAGAAATTGTTTTATCAAGTGGCTGAACGTCTTTCAATAATCCTTTCAAAAAATCAGATCCTACAACGCATACAGCACTGTTGTTTTCAATATCGAAATTCGTAAAATTACGCCCATACTCGGTTTCGAGACCCGAATTTGAAATGAAATAATTATCAACTCCTAAAACAGAAATCTCCGGATCGGTTTTTTCTGATTCATATTTTACTTCCGCTGTCGAAGTTGCTGTAAAAGAAACTGAGCAATACGTTAGCGGGAAATTGTATTTTTCCTTGAATTCTTTTGCTTGTGTATAAGAAATTATTGGATTGATGATTTCGCGTTCGCCGCCACCTTGACGTTGCGTACTGAATTCATACTGGTTGATGTTGAATGTGTTAGATCCCATTGAGGCGAAATTGGTTGCCAATGTATTGCTCAATCCGGCTACAACAGTCAGGATTCCGACTAGTGCCATAATCCCGATGGCAATAATGAGAACGGTTAAAATCGTTCGTAGTAATTGGGTTTTGATAGAACCCATGGCAATCCGGACATTTTCCTTGAATAATTTCAGCATCGTGGTAGTTTGATACGAAATTACAATTTTTGTTACAAGTTTGGCAGGCAAGCAACAGTATTTTATTTTAAAAATAGGATATTTGCAGTGAATTAAGAAGTAAAGAAATGGCATCAAAACCAAGCATACCAAAAGGAACACGCGATTTTTCACCAACTGAAGTTGCGAAACGACAATATATCATCGGAATCATAAAAAGCAATTTTGAGAAATTTGGCTTCCAGCCGATTGAAACTCCGTCGTTTGAAAACTCGGATACCTTAATGGGAAAATACGGTGAAGAAGGCGACAGGCTAATTTTCAAGATCCTGAATTCTGGGGATTACCTGGCTAAAGCTGATGCGACTTTACTTGAAAACCGTGAAAGCAACAAATTAATTTCATACATATCTGAAAAAGCACTTCGTTATGATTTAACCGTTCCGTTTGCGCGCTATGTCGTACAGCACCAAAACGAGATTGAATTTCCTTTCAAGCGTTACCAAATTCAACCGGTTTGGCGCGCTGATCGTCCTCAAAAAGGGCGGTTCAGGGAGTTTTACCAATGTGATGCTGATGTTGTTGGCTCAACTTCATTATGGCAGGAAGTAGAATTAGTACAACTATATGACGCCGTTTTTAGCGAACTTGGATTGGAAGGCGTTACTATAAAAATCAACAATCGTAAAATCTTATCCGGAATTGCGGAAGTAATTGGCGCATCGGACAAGCTCATTGATTTTACCGTGGCTTTAGATAAACTCGATAAAATAGGCGAGGACGGCGTTAAAAATGAAATGACTGAAAAGGGAATCTCTGCCGAAGCACTTGAAAAAGTACAGCCGCTTTTTAATTTTACGGGAAGTATTTCTGAAAAAATTGATAAACTTTCCACGCTTTTATCTTCATCTTCAGTAGGAATGAAAGGCGTTGAGGAATTGAAGTTTATTTGCGATAATGTGAAAACGCTCGGACTTGAAAAATCTATTTTGGATTTGGATGTTACCTTAGCGCGCGGACTTAATTATTACACAGGTGCAATTTTTGAAGTTGCAGCTCCAAAATCCGTTAGCATGGGATCTATTGGCGGCGGCGGAAGATATGATGATCTTACAGGGATTTTCGGATTAAAAAATATGAGCGGCGTTGGGATTTCATTTGGCCTTGACCGAATTTACCTCGTGATCGAAGAACTTGGATTATTTCCGGAAACGGTCAGCATTTCAACGAAAGCACTTTTTATAAATTATGGCGAAATCGAAGCATTATACGCGATGAAAGCTATAAAACAATTGCGCAGTAAAGGCGTCAAAACAGAATTATACCCGGATAAAGCTAAAGTGCAAAAGCAATTTTTACATGCGGATAAAAGGCAAATCCCGTTTGCGGTCATAGCTGGCGAAAGAGAAATGAACGACAATAATTTCGCGCTCAAAAACCTCACTACAGGCGAGCAAATACTTTTAAACCTGAACGATTTAGTAGAAAAATTATCGGAAAAGTAAACTTATTTTATGCTGATTTTTTTGGTAATTACACCGAGCGAAGTCTTAACATTCACGATGTAAATTCCCTTACTATAATGTGATAGCGGAATATTGATCTGTTTTTGATCCTGGCGTTCAACGTTCCAGTTTGCTACTTGTTGGCCGAGTAAGTTAAAAAGCACCACTTCAGAAGTTATAGCTTCAGACAGATTATTTGTGATTGAAAGTTCACCATTGTTTGAAAAATAATCCACTTTTACACCATTATTTAACTTTGGATTGTCAACTCCGAGTATGGTTTGATCAAGGAATCGCAACGAAAAACGATCGTTAAATGTTCCAATTCCGATAGACGTAGTAAAAGTTGTTGATTTCAAATTGTGATATTTTCCTGTAGTATTATCGAAAATATAGAATGTTTGGGTTGGACTAAAATATTCTGTGGATTCTAGTTTTATCGTGATATTTCCTTGGGCATTTGACTTTATTCCCAACGGATAAGAATTGGTACTATTAAAATAACCAACGCCCTGAATAAAAAGTTGTTGATTGTCACAATAGAAATACATGTCATTTGGTAGGATAAACGTGGTGATTGCATCATATCCGGGATCAATTCCGTCTGTTGCCAGAGCGTCTTTAAATCCAAGTAAAATCTGTCGGTAAAATCCGGAATGAGAGTAGAATCCTAAACGGACTTTTGAGTGGGTATCCGTTTCAAAATCATCGTCTTGTGAAAATCCGGCGTATGAAAACAGGAGGAATCCAAATATAAGCAAAAAGCTTTTGCTAGAGTGAAAATTATGCATTGAATGGTTAGTTTGATCAAGGTAAAATTAGAACGAATGATCTTACATAAAAATTCTTTCCGTTAATGTGCAAGTATTAACGATGTAATGCATGTTTTTAGATTTAAAGCTGTTGTAATAACTTCTTAATTATCAAATAATAACAATAGACCGACTTTTCAGACGGTCTATTTATTAGTGAAAAAGGAACATTTATTTGATTATAATTTTTTTCGTAAATACTCCAGAAGTGGTCTGAAGTTTTACAATGTAAGTTCCTGCTGCATATTTTTCAAATGGTATCTGAATTAGATTTTGCGACTCTTTCTGAACGTCCCAAGTTTGTAAATTCTGCCCTAAAACATTGAACAGAGTTACCGAGTTTGTTGTGGTAATCTGTTTTTCATTAGTGATCGTTAGTAAGTTGTCCTTGTTTGTAAAAACAACTTTGATTCCATCCGAAAATAACGGATCGCCAGTTCCCAACACACCATTTGTAAAGGTTAGCACAAAACGATTTTCATATAATCCGGTAGGAAGATGGATTACAAACGGCGTTTCTTTAATGTTGTGATACAACTCCGTTTGCGAATCATAAATATAAATCTGCTGCTCAGAATCAAAATACAATGCTTCATCAAGAATGAATTTCACATCGCCAGGTTCTGAGGTTTTTACTCCAAGTTTGTATTCTGAACTTTGGTTGAAAAATCCTTCGCCCTGAATAACGAGTTTTGCAGTTCCGTTTAAGAAATACATGTCATTCGGGAAATCATCAAAAAGTTGCGCATCGTAACCCGGATCAATAGAGCTTGTCGCATTTTCATTCATAAAGCCCATTAAAATCTGTCGGCGATACGTATTCGGAGAAACAAATCCAAGACGTATTTTTAAGAATTCCGGTTCAACTGATGGAATGTCATTAGAATTATCTCCGATTTCCCCGCCAATTTCTCCCGGGGAAGTATGCGTTACATTTGAAGGTCTGAACATCGGGTTCGATGCCGAATGATTTTCTTTTATAAAAAGCCTTTGCGCATTATTAAACACAACATCTCCACCAGTTTCATTGCCTGTAAGAAAGAATCCTTGACCAACAGGAATGAATCTATTTGGTACGCGCGAGCTTTCACCAAGTCCGGCAATGTACTCAGGCGCAACCGGAGGCGTTCCTCCAACGAGTGTCAAAGTAGAATAACCACCTTCATATTCGTAAGCATTATGCGTATCATTTGTGCTTGAATGTTCCCAGAAATAAATTGTCCCGTCGGTTGAAGCCAGATTATCGTTAATGAATTTCTGTGAATCCAATGCTGATGGATATGGATTTCCGGAAAGGTTTAAAAATGTCGGGCCAATTGGAATTGTGATTGTACCGTTGTTTGGTTTTCCGACAAAAGTATAATTTTGTGTTGGAGTTGTTGCTCCGCTTCCTTTTAGTGTAAAGCCTTCGCCCGGAATTAATGTTCCGCTTGACCCGATGTAAGCCCAGTTTGCATAATCGTTGCTTACATTCTGGAATTTATACAGCCAGAAATTTGCAAGTGTAATCGGATTGGTATCACTATTTCCGTTATAGCCGTTGATCCAGTTTATATCCTGAATGTTATTCGGATCTGTACCGTCTTTAAATACGCTCGAAATACTGTAAGCCGAATTGTTTTCAGAATTATTTATTGCACTTACCGGCATTGACCAGTAATTATAATTAAAGACGTTGGTTGTTCCCTGTTGGTCTCTTTCAATAGATCCGCTACTTGTTGGATCTAAATAACTAATCGCGGTTTGCACTAATTGCGATTTTTCCTGAAGATCGATTTTACCGTCTAATTTCAGATAGTGAGAAACCTCAACTTTCGAATCATTATTTGCGGTAATTGTATTGCTGTCAACGATTAAGCCAAGCAGGATATTGTTTTCGTTAGAGCTGATTTCATGCGATGTTTTTACGATATTCCAGCCAATTCTTCTACTTGGATCAACGATAGAATAGGCGTATGGCAATTCCTGTGTATTTGCGTTTTCCCAAGTGGAAAGTGCGTCAAAATTTCCGTCTGCCATAGAAATATACGGTAATGGAGCAGTTTGATAATCGACTGTAACCAGGTTTTTAATAGCCGCCGTATAATCGTTATCTGATTTGTCTTTGGCGTTCGTATACGTATAAGTTGACATTGGATAATAGGCTCTGACACTTGACCATGGAATACTTTTAACTTCATTCGAGGTATTTTCCTGTGGAATAATGTTTCCGTTTACGGTATTATCAGAATGCTTTAATAGTTCCTGATTCATTACATAGCGCAATTGATTTGCAGTCAATACTTCTCCCCAAACCCGGACTTCATCAATTGTTCCATCAAAAAAGGAAGTCGTATTTGCGCCGTCTGCTGCTGCAACTATAAACGATTGCGAATTATTTAGTACAGGAAGCAAAGAAGCTGTCGTGTCTAAAAATCCGTCAATATACATTTGAGCAGTCGTTCCATTAAAAGTAACAGCAATATTATGCCATATTCCAAGAGGAATTTCAACCGATGACGTAATAGTTTGCTTAGAATTATTGATCCAGCTCATTTCGGCTTTACCTTCAGAATTAATCATCAAATCATACCCGGTAGAAAAAGAACTATTACGTTTAGATAAGATGGTTTGGTTTACATTGTTTCTTTTAACCCATGCGGAAACCGTGAAGTTTGTTCCATCCAGATCGAGTACATTTCCGGCGTCCAGGTAATCATCAACACCATCAAATGAGATTGAGCGCTCATAAGTTCTTTCCGGAGCATAACCAAAAGTGATGTAGGTTGTTCCGTTGAAATCATAAGTGGTTTCTAATTTAGATCCGTTCGGACGCATGATCCTGTATTCTGCAGTTGGGCTAAAAATCGGGCTATTGGATATAAACATAAGGAAGTCGCCAGGAGGCGTAATCGTTGATGTCAATAGAGTAGAAGGTACAGAAATCGTAACGGTTTTAACATCGCCGCCGTTTTCGATAACTTTCCATGTTCGTCCGATTGAGGTAAAATCAACCTGCGTATCCAATCCGGCAATTCCGGCACTCATATTTACTAAAATTGATGCTTGTGCGCCTAATGTTCCGTTGTTGCTTCCCCAAACAAGATAATTTTTATCGTTATCAAACGTGTTAACGTTGTCTGAATTGACACTTTCAATTACCCCTAATCCCATTGTCAGATCACTGTTGGTATTTTCGGTTTTAGATTGCTTTTGATTTAATCCGGCATTATCATCCCTTCCGATTCCGGCTATATTGTAGTTGAATCCGTTTGAAGCAGGATAAATAGTAATTCCGGCAGAATCTACATAATCTTTACTGACACCGTTTACGCCTAATGTGATTCCGTATTTAATTGCCAGATACGACTCGATTTTTGATCGGTCATTAGCCGAAAGCAACGCACTGTAATTAATAATTTCGAGAATATCGCCATCGTAACTTGCATCAAAAAACTCGCTTCGACCGAGCCAGTATCTTGAGTTTGCGATATTCTTATAAGTACCAGTATTAACTTCTGATGTTGTAAGAGTAGTTCCATTACAGGCAAGCATCATCCTGTTAGAGCTTCGTCGCGGGTTGAACATATTTACACCGGAATAAATTTTAGTCGAATTTAATTCAGCAACTCCATAAGAAGTGTTTGTCGCTTGGTTATAGGCAACGAGATCATTTCCACCAAGATTATTATATCTCGAAGAAGTATTTCCCATTTGAAAACCAGTAACATCCTGGTTATTTTTGTTTATTGCCGTATCATCACCGCAATAAATATCCTGCGCACTTGATAAATACGTGATGTTATTTGTAGGCCTTAACACCACAAACATATCCTGATGATTGAATCCCTGGCTTCCGGACATTGTGTTGGCGCCATTAAAATGGATTACAGGATTAAAGTTGATATTATCTATAGTATTATTCTTAAATTTTGGTTCTTTTGAGAATTTAGCAATAGAACTTTTAGTGCTTCCAATTGTCTGATCATTCCATACATTTAGGGGTTGATTATCTGCTATAGTTCCAACTTCACTATTTGCTTTCAGCCAGAATTTTAAATTAGAAGTTACGCCGCCCGGACCTACTGTTAACGCAGGAATATTTTTAACTTCGGCTTTTACTACGAAAGTATAAGACGTTTTACTAGAAGTGTCGGAATTGTTTATAACCGTTACAGTAGCTGTTCTAACGCCCACAGTTGTTGGAGTAAATGTTACTACGAACGAGGTTGGAGTTCCCGCGACAACATTTCCTGACAACGATGTAATTGTAAAGCCCTGACCTGAAGTAATAGCTGTAGATGTAATTGATAGTGTAGTGCTTCCAAAAGAATACACATTAAAAGGAATCGCTATTGGAGTAGTTAAATCTGTAACGCCGAAATCAGTCTGGTCAATAATATTCGCGGTTGTAGCACCATCAGGAATCAGGGTTTCATTTCCTTGAATTCCGATATCTTTACCTGTAATTACACCTGTTCCTACAATTGTAAAATCATAAACGCTTTCGTCACTGTCATTATTTGAAATGCTTATAATTCCTACCGCGCTTCCTGTAGTTGTAGGTGTAAATCGTACTTGAAAAGTTGTGCTTTGACCAGCGCCAACTGTTCCGCTTGGCTGTGTTATAACTGTAAAAAACGGACTTCCGGTTAGTGATATGAAGTTTGGACCGCCGAATAGCGTAAGAGGTCCGGTTCCGGTATTTTTAATCGTAAAAGTTCTGGTAACGTTACTTCCGGTATTTACATTTCCGTAATCAGTTCCATCGTTTGTGATGGGACCGGAATCCCCAGCCTCAATTACAATTCCGTTACCTTCAATACTGATTTCGGGATTTACGCCAGTTCCGCCAATTCCTCTTATTGAGAAATTAAATGGATTTTCATCTGCATCATTTGTAATAAAAGATACTGTTGCGTTTCTGACGCCTATGGCAGAGGGAATGAATCTAATAGAAAATGTAGTACTTCCGCCCGGTGCCACAGTTGAAGCTGGTAAAGTTACGACTGTAAAGTCTGTTCCGTTTGCTCCGTCGATTGTAAATGCTCCTAATGTAAGCGGTAAATTACCTATGTTTTGGATAACATAACTGCGTGTAAGTGGAATGGATACATTCGATGTTCCTAAATGTGTATAATCGGAAGTTTCTGGAGTTGTATCCTCATCGCTAATATTGAAATTATTTCCGGATACAGCAATTTCCGGAGCATTTACTGTTGCTAAAACCCCAATTCTTGGTGAGGATGTACAACCGTTATTTGTTACCTGAACATAAAACGAGGTTGATGAGATTATATCCGGTGTTGCAAAACTAGTGCCTGTTCCTAATGCCGTTCCTCCAGTTGAGGCGGCGAACCACGAAATAGTTCCGGCCGAAGCTGTAGCACCTAGATTTACTGATCCCGGACCTGTTCTTGAACCAGAAGTAGTTCCAGTTATTGAAGGCATTGCATTTGAAGTTACTGCTAGAGTTCTTGCTGTACCGTTTCCGCACGAAATACTAGGTGTGACCGTAATATTACCAGAACCAGAACCAACAGTGACAGTAATTGCATTTGTGGTTGTACCTGCTGTTTGAACCCATCCTGTTGGAAATGTCCAATTATAGGTTACACCAGCTACAAAAGTTACGCTATAATTTAATGTGATTCCTTGGCAAACAGACGTTAATCCTGTAATAGGACTAGGTTGTGCCGGTCCGGCAGTTGGAGTTACGGATAGCGTTTGTGATGTTCCGTTTCCGCAGGAATTACTTGGTATCACGACAATGTTTCCGGCAGTACTGGTAGTAGTTACGGTTATTGAATTTGTTGTTCCGCCCGCAGTTTTAACCCATCCCGCAGGCAATGTCCATGCATATGAAGTTCCTGTAACATTAGTAACACTATAATTAACCGATCCGCCAACGCATGGAGAAGTCAGTCCTGTTATTGTACTTGGTTGTGAAGGTACTGTTCCTGTAGTTACGGATAAAGTACGCGCCGTACCTGTTCCGCAAGAATTTGAAGGTGTTACCGTAATGTTTCCTGATCCATTTCCTACGGTTACAGTTATAGAATTTGTAGTTCCGCTTGGCGTTTGTATCCAACCGGCTGGAAATGTCCACGCATAATCCACTCCGGTAACATTTGTTACGCTATACGATATGGATGCTCCGATACAAGGAGTTGTATTCCCTGTTATTACGGAAGGTTGGTTTGGAACTGTGCTTACAGTAACATTGGTCGTATTGTTAGTATTGATTGTTGAACTGCAAATACTAGGCGATGTGCCGCTGGTTAGATTTGTAATTGTGATTGTTGTAGACCCGGCATTTGCCAGATTGGTTGTTGAAAAAGTTCCGCTTCCGGCAGAAGTTACATTCAATGTAACAGTATTTCCTGTAGCAGTATTTGCTCCGGATAAATTGTATGTTAAGGTATAAGTCCCGATTGGTAGCCCGGCAGCAGAAGATGTTAAGGTAACATTAGCACTATTATTTGTACACACCACTCCAGTTGTTGCGGTTGATGTTAAAGAATATGTCGGGCAAAGCCATGTAATTATTATTCTACCCGGACCGCCGCTTCCTCCAACTCTGTCGGTGCCACTGCCTGCACGACCTCCGGCGCCACCGCCACCAAAATTATTGTTGGAAGCGCCGGTTGCGCTTGCTGTTGATCCGGCGACACCAGGACTACCTCCAGTAACGGCAATACCCGCAGCAGCAATTAACGCCCCATTTCCATTGGAACCTGTTCCGGCACTAGATCCGCCGCCGCCGCCGGATACGCCAAGAGCTACTCCGGTTCCGCCCGCACCACCATAATAGTTAAAAGGCGCCGTAAAGCCTATGTTGCCCGTAGAAAGCGCAGTAGCACCAGCGGCAGAAAAGCTTGATGTAGTTGCAATTGCGCCTCCATTTCCTCCAACGGCTAATAGAGTAGTTGTGGATCCAAACCACGAAGCACCACCTGCAGGTCCGTTCGTATTATTATTTCCTGCTCCGCCTGTACCAACTGTTACAGTATACAAAGTACCGGGAATTACGCTAAGCGAAGTGTTTTTTACATAACCACCACCAGCTCCGCCCCCTCCGGCAGCAGGATTTCCTGTTGCACCACCTCCGGCACCTCCGGCACCCCAAGCTTCAACCTGAATGCTTGTAACTCCAGCTGGAATTCGGAAAGTTCCACTTGTATTGAAAGTTTGTGTTTGACCAAAGCCAATTACGGAGAAAATAAGGCAAACTAGTAAGGTTAGTTTACCTTTAAGGGTAATTTTATTCATATCTGTTGGGGGTGAGATATTAAAATAATAAACATTATCTATTGATAATTGGATAAAACTAATGCTAAATTTCTAAACTTAAAAATTTTTTGTAAGAAATTTTAACAAAATAATCGATTAACTGAATTTAATTACCGTTAAATAACATCAATTTCCGTAGTTAACTTTTATTTAACAAGAATTTATTTGTTATGCAAAGTCATAATAGAAACCCTTCCTTGTGAGAAAGAAGGGTTTCAAGCATTGATTTAGTGTACAGCTTTTTTTGTGAAAGATATATTTTCTTTACATTCAATCTGAACTAATACGACCTGATGTTCAGCACTGAAATCAGTCAATGAAATAAAATTAGACGCTATTCCGCTTTTTTGGTAAATCAATCTTCCACGGATATCAAATATTTTTACGGCATTCATTTCCGTATTAAAAGATTTTAAATTCAGAATACCGTTTTGCGTATAAATTACCACATCGTTTGCAGATACTGAAGGATTTATGCTAAGTAAACTATTAGTATACACAATTTCAAATCTGTCAGGAAAAGTTCCTGCGTCTGAAGTAAAAGTATATGGACTTTGTTTAATATTATGAAGTAAATTCAAACTTTTGTCTTTCAGGTAAATTTCTTGATTTCCGGCAAATAAACCATCAAAATGATCAATCGACAGTGTATAATCGCCAGTAAACGAAGCCTTGAAATTTAAAGGAACAATATCATTTACGTCAAATGGCAACGCGCGCCCCTGAATTGTATAATTTGATTCGCCAATACGGCTTGAAATGCTGCTTCCGCTGTCAATCAATAAACCGTCAATCGATTCATCAAAACCTTGGGTAGCGCTTTCTGAATATCCAAGTAACATTTGATTTAGTCCAGATATTGTGCTGTTAAGGTTTAACCACAATCGATGCGTTTCGGTAGGATTGGTGCGATAAAATTGGCCATCGTTATTTCCGATTCGCATTATGTTTGTAAAAATAGCCGAACCGCCAGCGGATTTTTTAATGAGAAATCCTTGTCCAACCTGAATTGTTCCGTTTGGTGCTTCACCTCCTGCGGCAGCAGCGGTAGCACCCAATGTGTTGAATGTTGCATAGTTAGAAGATCCGTTAGGAATTTGGTTAGTGTGCGTCCAAAAATACAATGTCCCAGGATTACTATTCAAAAACAAGCGCGCATCTATTGGCGATGGATACGGATTTCCGATCATATTAAATCCACTACCAGAATTTGTAACTTGAGTTGTCTTGGTTCCATTATTTGGAATTCCGGTAAACGTACCGTCAAATTGGGAAATTGCTGTTGTAAATGTATTTGGAGCCCTGATCATGTATCCTTTGGCAATTTCGAAATCTGTAGTTGATGGAATTACTGGTGCAAAAGTGTTGGTCAACTCGGTTAACGTGTAAAAACGATTCGCCATTGTTAAAGATGAAAAATCAAGCAAATTTTGTCCTGATACAGGCGATCCCCAATAAACATAATCCAAGCGACGAATCATGGCTTCGCGGGTTGAGGTAATGTTTCCGGAATTTGCAACTTCGTCAACCTGAATCAAATTAGCATTATTTTGAAATACAAGTGTAGCAGTTTGCGCTACTGTAACCTTATTTGCAATATTGAAATCATGTCCTGAAAGTACCGTAACAACAGCAGTTCCGTTAACTTCTATAGAACATGCTGTTAAATCGCCCGAAGATGTAAAATTGCTGTTGAAAATTGCTTTCGTTCCCGAAGTTGGAATCCCGTTGCTCCATCCTGCGCCATTCCATATTGTAGCAACTGGTTGCGTAATATTGAATATTTGTGTTTTCGTACAACCATTGCTGTCGGTAATCAGGCACGAATAATTTCCTGCTGAAAGCGCGTTTGCCGTTGCTGCATTTCCACCAGACGGCGACCATAAATAGGTATAATTTCCTGATCCGCCGGAAGCGATTACCGTAGCCGAACCGGTATTTTGTCCGTAACAAGAAACGTTTGCCTGAGAAACGCCATTTGTAATTTGATCGGGTTGCGTAATATTGAATATTTGTGTTTTCGTACAACCATTGCTGTCGGTAATCAGGCACGAATAATTTCCTGCAGAAAGCGCGTTTGCCGTTTCTGCATTTCCGCCAGACGGCGACCATAAATAGGTATAATTTCCTGATCCGCCAGAAGCGATTACCGTAGCCGAACCGGTATTTTGTCCGTAACAAGAAACGTTTGTCTGAGAAACGCCATTTGTAATTTGATCGGGTTGCATAATATTAAATATTTGTGTTTTCGTACAACCATTGCTGTCGGTAATCAGGCACGAATAATTTCCTGCAGAAAGCGCGTTTGCCGTTTCTGCATTTCCGCCAGACGGCGACCATAAATAGGTATAATTTCCTGATCCGCCGGAAGCGATTACCGTAGCTGAACCGGTATTTTGTCCGTAACATTTAACGTTAACCTGCGACGCAGTATTTGAAATATTGCAAGCAGTAATAATGAAATCGAACGTTTCGCCTCCTAAAAACGCTGAGTTTAATCCGGTAACAGTAAATTTGAAATTTTCAGGATTTGTATTAGCATTATTGTGAACGTATGTTATCAAACTATTGTTAATATCCGACTGTGTAAAAGTGCTTCCGGATTGAAGCGTCACGCCGTTATTTTTTAGCAATCCGTTAGTTGGCAATTGCGTAATAGTGTAAATTAGATTAGAAGCTGTTGTCGAAGGTTGTGCTGCCGCTAATTTTGATTGCGGAATTACGATTGTACTGCCTTGATTTACGTTTAATGCAGAACTGCTGACACTGATATTATTTACAATTTGTAATTTCCCACAAATAGTAACGCTGAATTCATGAAAAGTTCCACCGGAAGTATTTGCGCCTCTGTCGGTAGCCAAAAGTGTCCACGTTCCTAATGAGCTGCTTCCGTCAAATTTAGCAAGTGGCTGGCTGGCTTGCTGAATGCCCTCTAAACCTGCGACTGTATTTGGATCAATATTACCGCACGCCAGAGGAACGCCATCGTCATCAAATGTTACATTTATATCTGCGCCGGAACAATCCCGGTTGAATATTTCTGCAAATATTCCGGTTGGCCCACTAAGCTGCATTTTTAAATCGGCTAAGGATTCGTGAGATGCTCGCATGTAAAAGCTCAATTCGCTAATTATTACATCGTCAGGCACGTCAATTTTAGCAATTACTGCGTTTGTAGATCCTTCTTCCCAAATGGCATTTCCTTCAAAATAGTCATCCGTATAATTAGTGCAATAATCACTTGCGATCTGGAATGAAAATGTCTGGGAATAAGCGCCGGTTGTACAAGAATTTACGGGACGCACGCGCCAATAATTTATAGTACCGGTTGATAAACTCGTAGTTTGATAACTGTTTGTTACAGCCGTAGCCGTTTCCAGTAAAGTAGAAAAACTTGGATTTGCTGCTATTTCAATGGTGTAAGAAGCCGCGCTTGAAAGAGCATTCCATTGTAAAAGCACTGATGTCTGCTGATTTTCAGCACCATTTTCAGGAGTAGTTGGAATGATTGTCCCGATATTGCTGTCGAATACCTTTAATGTTACAGGGAAATTAATATTCCCGGTTGTCGAGGTTCCGTTACAATTGAAGTTATAACTTCCGGTAGCCACGCTGCTAATTCCGTTTATTGTCATGGTTACAGTTCCACTGGAGTTTCTTGTGGTCGGCGAAAAGCTTGCAGTTGCGCCTGTCGGAAGTCCAACAGCAGAAAATGTTACAGTTTCGGTAAAAGATGGAGCCGCGACATAATTAATAGTATAAACACCGCTTGCAGGTTTACAGACAGAAGTTGTAGTTTGTGTTGAAGTCAGTTCAAATTTATTGGATTTGATTTCGAAGTTGGCATTTGAAATATCAAAGAAAATATTAGCCGCCGCTTCAACTTTGATTCTGTTTCTGGTTCCGATATTGTTTGGAACCGTGATATTTTCAGTTCCGTCATTCGCTGTAGCTGAAGCGAGTAGAATAGGGTAAGTAAGTCCGCCATCTGTCGAAAGCCTAATATTTACAGTTGTAGAATATGTTGTTGTATTTGTACTGTTTACGCTCCACGTAATCGCTTTCGTTTCGCCTACATACCAGGTTTGAGATGTGTTAGGCGCTGTAACCGCGAATGGGCCGGCAGTGCCTACAGTAACAGTAACATTTCCTTGGCTTGTCTGTCCTCCAAGCGGATTGTTGTCTCTTACAGTTACTCTAAAGCTCATGGCTCGACCCACACTTGGAAGCACTTCCCAGGTTGGTGTAACATTATTAATCAGATCTGTTAAGTTTGGAAATGTACGCGAAGGCGAAGTTGTCGGATAAAAAGATCTGAAATTAGGCCGATCTGTGCTCGTAGCAACCGGCGGCATTGTTCCGCTAGTTGTTCCGTTATTCATTTGTTCCCAGCAATAAGTCATTATATCTCCGTTAGCATCAGTAGCCGATGCGGTTAATATAAATGGCGTCGATTTTGGGATTGTACGATTTGTAATAGTTGCAATTACAGGTTCTGCATTGTTGATTGTAGTTTCTAATTCACAGGTGTTACCATTGATAGTGGCTGTCATTTGACTGATGCTTATCGCATGAAAATAATCATCACTATTATTTTGGATGTTTGGAGGGCAAATTCCGGCATAACCCAAAATAGTAGATCCGCTTCCAGGCTCCATAGCTGATGCAGTTGACCGTTGGCAAGCATTGTTCTGAGTATGTCCTGCGCCAAATTGATGCCCAATTTCGTGGCAGACATAGTCAATGTCAAACGGATCAAATTCAGGTGTTACAATTCCGGTTACGCCGTTACCCTTTGAATTAGTATTGCACGGAGCAGTACCGGCAATTCCACCACCTCCGGTACTAAAAACGTGCCCGATGTCATAAGCGCCAACTGTAATCAATCCGGTTATATTCGCAGTATTCGCATTAAGCATCTGGCCTCCATCATAATTGTCATAAGGATCCGGATCCGGAGTGCTGTCAATATTAAAATTATTTCTGTAAATCAGCCTGTTATTGCTTGCTACAACCTGAAATATAACACCCAGTTCTTTTCTATATACTGAATTTACCCGGGTAATAGTTGTATTTATGGCGGCAAGCGCATCAGCAATAGTATTTCCGTGATACGCAGTATATTCAGAAGTACAAGCAACGGCAATTCGGTAAGTTCTTAGTTTTCCATCAGTAGAATTTTCCTGTGCATAACCTGGAATAGATGGGACGGCACTGCTTAAATCCTCTTCTTTTACATTACATGCAAAGTTATCATCAGATTTTCTATCGAAGTCCGAACGATTGTAAACAATATAATTCTCTACATCTTTTTTCGCATACGGATCAATATAAATCGTTCGCTCTCCGGTTATTAATCCCCTGAACTCATCATTATAAATACTAAAGTGAATTGTATTCAGGCGATTATCGATGCTTCTTCCGAGATACGATTGAATTTCCGGATATTTAGCGCCAAGATCAGGATGCAGTACATTTACTTTTTCTACGATAAAAGTTTCGGTTTGACCATTTGAAAAAGGAAATGAAACTAATGCAGTATGAGATAAATTGTTATGATCGTCTCTGATAACTGCATTTTTCAGGTTGCTTTTTAGAGCATTAATGTCCAAACGAAAAGTCTTGTATTTGTTTGGAACTGTTTCCCGTTTAAGATTTGTTGAAATTTCGGTCTCTTTTTTTTCAACCCAATTGTTGATAGATTGAGACATAGATAACTGTGGCACTAGCAGAAATGCCAGAATACCTAGAAGAGTAATTTTTTTCATTAAATTGAGAAGATTTGGGTATCCAAACATATAAAATGAATTTTGAGCTAGCAAATATTTTATCGATCAACGGTTGATTTTTATCGATAAAATACACAAATCGACATAATTCTGCGTTTTGAATAAATTTTGTTATTCGCGAAAGTAATTTTTGAGCCTAAGGATATTCTTACATAAGATATTTCGCAATTCGATTATTTTACAAATGCACAAAAATAAGCAGCAGAAGAAAAATTTGGCCAATAAAAAAGCCCCAAACATTTCTGTCTGGGGCATTTGTAGCGAGGACGGGAGTTGAACCCGTGACCTCAGGGTTATGAATCCTGCGCTCTAACCGACTGAGCTACCTCGCCAAAATTCGGTTATGTGCATCCTTGAATGCGGCTGCAAATATAAGACTAAATTCAAACGTTGCAAATATATCCACAAGAAAAATTTTATTTTTCAAAACGCTCATTATTGAATATAATTCTATATATTTCCCAAAAAATTAGTTAGCATTCTATGGAAGTAAAAGTAAAATATGAATTGGAATTTCCAATAAATTCCTCGCCACAGTTATTATATCAATACATATCAACACCTTCGGGTTTGTCAGAATGGTTTGCTGACAACGTAAATTCGCGAGGTGAGTATTTCACTTTTATATGGAATGACTCTGAAGAAAAAGCACGCGTTGCCTCAAAAAAAAGCGGTGAGAAAATAAAATTCCGCTGGATTGATTCAAATGATAAAGACACTGATTATTTTTTTGAGCTTCGAATCCTGGAAGATGAAATAACAAAAGATGTTTCACTGATGATTATTGATTATGCTGTTGAAGATGAAATGGATGAAGCGGCACTGCTTTGGGAAAACCAAATTTCCGATCTTAAACACGTCATCGGTTCTGTTTAAAATGTATTTAATAAGCTTATATTTGCCCTGATTTAAAACCAGGGCTTTTTTATGATTAATTTTAACGGCAAAATCCTTTCTTCAGACTCAAATATTCTAGTAAATAATCGTGCTTTTCTTTATGGAGACGGTGTGTTTGAAACCGTCAAAATTCTTGATGGCAAGATTCTGTTCCTCGAAGATCATTACTTTCGATTGATGGCTTCGATGCGTATTGTTCGGATGGAAATCCCGATGAATTTTACGATGGAATTTATAGAAGAACAAATTCTGTTGGTTGTAAAAGCAAATAATTTCGAGGTTTCATCCCGCGCCAGGATTACGGTTTATCGAAATAATGGCGGATTTTATCTTCCTTCGGATAATTCAGTGTCTTATCTAATTCAGGCAAATCCGCTTGAAAATCAGATGTATAAAGTTGAAAACTCATCTTATGAAGTCGAATTATACAAGGATTTTTATGTAACAAAACAATTGCTGTCTTCCATAAAATCAACTAATAAACTCCTGAACATTACCGGAAGTATTTTTGCAAAGGAAAACGGACTTGACAATTGCCTGATACTTAATGATGACAAAAATGTGATTGAAGCATTACAGGGAAATCTTTTTATGCTGATGGGAAATAAGCTGATTACACCGCCAATCTCTGAAGGTTGCTTAAACGGAGTAATGCGTAAGCAAATCCTGGCTTTGGCAAAAAAAATGGAGCGATTGGAAGTAGCGGAAGAACCAATTTCACCTTTTGATCTTCAAAAAGCGGATGAATTATTTGTGACGAATGTTATTGTTGGAATCCAGCCGATAACAAAATATCGCAAAAAGGAATATGTTTCGGAACTATCTGCTGAATTGCTTCAGAAATTAAACACGCAAATTCGTCTTGGCTAATTTAATATAGGATTTTCGGGTGCGTTTGACCATATTAAATAGTCGCCACCTAATTCAAGTATTTTTTCTTTCCAGAAATTTGTGGTTGATTTTCCGATAATCCTGTTTTCATAACTGTTTTTGGTTATGATCCATGAATTCGCAGTCATTTCATCTTCAAGCTGATTGGCTTCCCAACCGGTATAACCCAGAAAAAACCGGATATTGTCTTTTCCGATTGCACCATTATTAATGAGTTCTTTGGTTGATTCGAAATCGCCGCCCCAATAAATCCCATTGGATATTTCGATACTATTGGGAATTAAATCCGGAATGTTGTGGATAAAATACAGATTGTCCTGTTCAACCGGACCGCCATTATAAATTTTAAATCTTGCTTCAATTTCCGGAACAAGATCGTTGATAGTATATTTTAATGGTTTGTTGATTATAAAACCAACCGATCCTTCGTTGTTATGATCTGCGAGTAAAATGACCGACCTGTTGAAAGAAAGGTCGCCAATTATCGAAGGTTCTGCTATAAGTAAGTGTCCCTTTTTTAATTTATCTGAAATCATTTTACTTAAATTTTAATAAATTTAACTATAAAAAATTAAACAGCCTAAATAAAATCTTACATATTTTATAAAAAAAAACCTCCCAAAATGGAAGGCTTTGATTTATATATGGTAACGAATTATTACAAGTTCCCTTCTAATTCAGCACCAGCTTTAAATTTCACTACTTTTTTAGCAGCAATTTTAATTGTCGCTCCAGTTTGTGGATTTCTTCCGTCTCTTGCAGCTCTGTCAGATACTGACCAAGAACCGAAACCTACTAAAGATACTCTTCCGCCTTTTTTCAAAGTAGCACCTACATTACTTAAAAATGATTCTAAAGCCAATTTAGCTGCTGCTTTTGAAATTCCTGAGTCTGCTGCAATAGCGTCGATTAATTCTGATTTGTTCATAATACTAGTTATTAATTGTTGGTTAAAAATTATGTTAATAGTAACAAATTTAGGAGGAATTCCTTACCATGCAAGACATTTAAAGTGTTTTTCATCGATTTGTTGATAACTTAAACTTTTTGTTGATAAACATAGTTGTTTTTTTAAAATTTACGCTCAAATCAATGTTTACGCAACCTAGCAAACTATTGCATTGTCATTAAATGTGATTCCGTTTAATAATTCCGAGGTAAGCATTTTCTTCTTTCCGGGAAATTGCAGACTTAAAATGGTAATAAATCCGTCTTTTGTTGCCACTTTTATTGTCTTTTTGGAAGTGATGATTTTTCCGATTTCATAAGAATGCGATTCAACCGTCATTTTAGCGTCATAGATTTTAACATTCCATTCATTTTGCCTATCTTTAAAATAACACCACGCAGATGGATAAGGAGAAAGTCCGCGGATCAAATTATAGATTTCAACCGTTGGTTTATTCCAGTCGATTTTACAATTATCTTTATCCAGTTTATAGGCCGTTTTTATTTCTGCAGTATCTTTTTGTATAGTTGTGCTTACATTTCCTTTTTCAACTAATTTCAGTGTTTCAATTACCGTTTTACTTCCCAAATCCTTGAGTCGATCGTGAAGCTGTCCGGCACTTTCTTCGAAAGAAATAGTTGTTTCCGAACTCATGATCATGGCACCGGTATCAATTTTGTCGTCAATAAAAAAAGTTGTAACTCCGGTTTTTGTTTCACCATTTATGATTGCCCAGTTGATTGGCGCCGCACCGCGATAATTGGGAAGTAATGAAGCATGAAGGTTAAATGTTCCAAATTCCGGCATTTCCCAAACCGCTTTCGGAAGCATTCTAAAAGCAACAACAACTTGCAAATTAGCGTTTAATGACTTTAATTCTGCGAGAAAATTTTCATCTTTTAAATTAGTCGGCTGCAATAATTTCAGGTTATTTTCCAACGCATATTCTTTTACGGCTGAATATTTAATCTTTTGTCCGCGACCCGCCGGTTTGTCCGCAGCCGTGATAACACCAACGACTTCGTAGTTGTTTTTAAGAATTGTATCGAGAATTCCAACAGCAAATTCGGGCGTTCCCATGAAAACGATGCGCAATTTTTCCATTATGATTTTAAAGTATATTGATTGTTCGATTTGATGGCGATTACATTATTTTCAAGCAATTGCCGCAATGCAAAGATAATAGCGTCTTTTGAATGTTGTAGTTGATTTTCTAATTCTCTCGAATTTAAATCGGTATTTTTAAGTAATTCGAGAATTTCTTTTGCAAGTGAAACCGTATCCGATTTTGGTGCGTTTTTAGCAATGCAATAGGAGCAAATTCCGCATTCGCCTTTCTGTGTTTCACCAAAATAGGCGAGCAATAACTTGCTTTTGCAGGTTTTTTTATCAGCAACATATTGTATAACCGATTTTAACTGCTGCGTTTTTAATGCGTTCTGGTTTTCGAGATATTTTGAAACACGGTTTATTGTACGTTCATCTTCACGAACTTCATTAAAAATCAGTGTTGCATCATTATTTTTTGATTGATAATCAATGATTTGCTTGTCTTTTAATTTTTGGAGTAAGCCGATAACTTCAGCTTCTTTTGTTTCCGATTTTTTTGCGATAAGCGGAATATTTAAGGAAGTTGGAATTTCATAAATTCCGGGATAAGTCCGCAGCAAGGCTAAAATTATCGGCTCATCTGAAGTATTTAAGCTCATATACCGAATGACTTCTTTTGATTCGATGGTAAATTGCGCCGTGATTTTTTCTGAAAATTCCTGCGAAAGTGAAATAATTCCCTGCCGATCCAAGAATTGCATTGCATTATAGGCTTTCAGAACCGGAAATTGATATTGTATGCAAAACTGGTTTAAGTTGAATGAGAATCGCTCGTCTATTCCTTCTCCATAAGCGATCTGGAAATAATTGCAGAGTTTTATATATAGTTTTGTCAGGAATTCTTTATCTGGTAAAACCGAAATAAATTGTTGTTCTGCCTGAATGCTGTCTGACGGTGCTGAAATTAGAACCGCAAATGCTTTTTCTTCATTTCGTCCGGCGCGGCCGGCTTCCTGATAATAATTTTCCAGGTTTTCCGGCAGTTGGATGTGCATTACGGTTTTGACATTCGCTTTGTCAATTCCCATTCCGAACGCATTTGTAGCAACGATAACCTGGACTTTTTCCTCCATCCAGAGTTGCATGTTTTTATCTTTCTCGCGCGATGGAAGTCCGCCGTGATAGAAAGTCGCTTCAAACCCAAGCTTTTGTAATTGCGACGAAATTTCCAAACAGGATTTGCGGTTTCGTACGTAAATAATTGAAGATTGTGGATTTTTCTTCAAGATTTGCGCCATCATGTGAAGCTTATCTTCAGCTTCAAAAACCATGTATGCAATGTTTTCTCTCGCAAATGATTTCTGGAAAACCGCAACCTGATCCAATTGCAATTGCTTTATGATGTCATCCTGAACTTTTTTTGTCGCAGAAGCAGTCAAAGCTAAAAATGGAACTTTTGGGAAATGCGTTTTTAATGTTGAAATCTTTAAATATGCCGGACGAAAATCATGTCCCCATTGCGAAATACAATGCGCTTCGTCAACGGCAATAAGATTTATGGGAAGATTTTTTATACGGTCTAAAATCCAGTCAGATTGTAGCCGTTCAGGAGATAAATATAAAAATTTGTAATTTCCGAACTGGCAATTATCCAAAAGCTCGATCATTTCATCCGACTTGATTCCGCCGGTTAATGCGATTGCTTTGATTCCGCGGTTTTGTAAGTTTGCAACCTGGTCTTTCATTAAGGCTACCAAAGGCGAAATAACAAGGCAAATTCCGTCTTTCATCATTGCAGGAACCTGAAAGCAAATAGATTTTCCGCCGCCGGTTGGAAGTAAGGCGAAAGTGTCTTTTCCGGATAAAACAGAATCAATAATATCTTCCTGCAACGATCTAAACGCATCGTGCTTCCAGTATTTTTGGAGAATGTTTAGTGCTTCGGACATTATTATTTTATTATATTGTCGCCCCGAGGGCAGTCGAGGGGATTTAACGCTTGGCCCCTCGACTGCGCTCAGGGTAACAAATTGCTAAACTTATTTTGAAAGATGTCCCAAGATATAAAGAATTCTGTTATCTACAGAATCTTTTGGAACGTCAATGAGGTTGTAACCGTATTTTTGGTACGTTTCAACTAAGTGATTGTAGATGAGTTTTGCCTGTTCGTAATTTTCGTAACGCTCGTCATCGCTCACGTAAATTTCTTCCCAGGGCGGAAGAATAAAGATTTTTGTGTATTTATTTTCGTGGCAGGCATAGTCAAAATGTGCCGGATAACTATCGCCGATATAATGCATATATGCGAGAACATCTGGAATTCCACGGTCAAGAAACACAATTTCGTGCGGTTCTTTAGTGGCATTTAGGAACTGTTTTTTGCGTCCTTCCAGTAATAATTCGCTAAATAAAAGCGGATTTTCAAGGAATAACTGCTCAATTCCCTGTTTCTTGGCTTCCATTGTTACCTCTCGCGAAACCTCAGGATAGCAGCAAAAACCTTTTGCTATCAATCCGTCGATGATAGTGGTTTTTCCGGTTCCGGGCCCGCCGATGATAACTACGATTTCTTTCTGCACTTTTTTGAAATAAAGGCGCAAAGATATATTTTACAATTGAGATTTTAGATTTTAGAATTGAGATTTTTAGAAACAAGAATTGAGAGTTGAAAATCCAGCTGTTTTTAGAGTACCGGTTTTCGAATTAGCAACGATTCATTCAGAGTAAATTTTGAAAGTATGCCGTTTGTATAAAAACCAATTATCATTATGGATGAAATTGCCCTAGCCGTGATAGCAGCGAGTAGCTTTTTGGGCTGGATTTCAGCCCGAAAACTACTGCGGATAGCGCGAAAAGCTTCTGAAAATCTGAAATTAAGATTAATTCACGATCTAAATCCTAAAATCTGAATTCTAAGATCTGAATTCTAAAATCATTCCCGTATATTTGCTTTTATTTTTAACTACGAATGGATAAGAAAACCGAAGAATTTTATGACCGGTTGCGCGGCGAACTGGAGCAAAGTACAGAATGGCCATCGGAATACCTTTTTAAATTTATAATGCCATCTGTAGATGATAATGCGGAGCGAGTGGAAAATGCGTTTAACGGAATGGGTGCGGTTATCAAAACGTCTAAGTCGAAAACCGGGAAATTTACCAGCGTTTCCGTTAATGTTCAAATGATAAATGCACAGGCAGTAATCGATAAATACCTTGAAGTTTCTACGATTGAAGGTATCGTTTCCCTATAAAAATATGAATTCAAAATATATCAAAGAAAATGCAGGCGATGTAGTATTCAATCTTGAATATAACTCAGAGCGCCAACACCTGATCATTCCGGAATATGGCCGTCATTTGCAAAAACTGATCGACCAGGCAACCGTTATTGAAGATCGGGAAACCAGAAATAAAGCAGCCAAATACATTATTCAGGTAATGGGAAGTTTGAATCCGCACCTTCGTGATGTACCGGATTTTCAGCATAAGTTGTGGGATCAGATTTTTATAATGTCTAATTTCAGGCTTGATGTTGATTCGCCTTTCCCGATTCCGTCGCGTGAAGTTTTGCAATTGCGTCCGGATCCGTTGGCTTATCCACAGAATTTCCCGAAATATCGCTTTTACGGAAATAACATCAAGTACATGATTGATGTGGCAAACAGCTGGGAAGATGGCGATTTGAAAAATGCGCTTGTGAAAGTCATTGCCAATCACATGAAGAAATCGTACTTGAGCTGGAACAAGGATACCGTAAAAGATGATGTTATTTTTGAGCATTTGCTGGAGTTGTCCGATGGAAAAATAAACATGACCGGAAGTACCGAAGAATTAGTAAACACAACTGATTTAATGCGTACGAATAAGCGAATGTCCAATAAAATCACAACCAATCAAAAGCCCAAAATTACCAATAACAAGAATAAAAACCAGGGACATAAAAACCAAAACAGAAAACCACAATAATCAGCAGCAATGGGAATTTTTAAAATAGAAGGCGGCATTCCATTAAAAGGAGAAATTACGCCACAAGGAGCAAAAAACGAGGCATTACAGATTTTATGTGCCGTATTGTTAACTCCCGAAAAAGTCACAATCAATAATATTCCTGACATTATCGATGTCAATAAACTGATTACGCTGCTAAAAAACCTCGGTGTAAAGATTGAAAAAATTGGTAAAGGTTCTTATACTTTTCATTCCGATGAGGTAAATGTTGGCTATCTTGAAACCGAAGCATTTAAGAAAGAAGGCGGAGCATTACGTGGTTCAATTATGATCGTTGGACCGCTTTTGGCACGATTCGGGAAAGGATATATTCCGAAACCGGGCGGTGATAAAATTGGAAGACGCCGTTTGGATACGCACTTTGAGGGTTTTATCAATCTTGGGGCGAAATTCCGTTACAACCGCGAAGATCATTTTTATGGTGTTGAAGCGACTGAAGGTTTAACCGGAGCCGATATGCTACTCGATGAAGCGTCTGTTACCGGAACTGCAAATATCGTAATGGCTGCAGTTTTGGCAAAAGGAACAACTACAATATATAATGCCGCTTGCGAACCCTATTTACAGCAATTATCGAAGATGCTGAACTCAATGGGTGCAAAAATCACCGGCGTTGGTTCTAATTTGCTTACCATTGAAGGTGTTGAAAAATTAGGCGGTTGTGAACATACGATCCTTCCGGATATGATTGAGATTGGAAGCTGGATCGGACTTGCCGCAATGACGAAGAGTGAAATTACGATTAAAAACGTAAGCTGGAATAATTTGGGCGTAATTCCGTCTACATTCCGCAAACTCGGAATCACGCTTGAAAAAAGAGGCGATGATATTTATATTCCTGCTCATACTGATGGATATGAAGTAAAAACCGATATCGACGGTTCGATACTGACAATTGCCGATGCGCCGTGGCCGGGATTTACCCCGGATTTATTAAGCATCGTTTTGGTTGTGGCAACACAGGCGAAAGGTGACGTTTTGATTCACCAGAAAATGTTTGAAAGTCGCTTGTTCTTTGTTGATAAATTAATCGATATGGGAGCGAAAATCATGCTTTGTGATCCGCATCGTGCTGTAGTTATGGGACATAATTTCGAATCACAGCTAAAAGCAACTACAATGTCGTCTCCGGACATCCGTGCCGGAATTTCATTATTGATCGCTGCGCTTTCCGCTAAGGGAACGAGCACGATTCAGAATATCGAGCAGATTGACCGCGGATATGAAGATATCGAAGCACGATTGAAAGCGATAGGAGCGAGGATTGTTAGGGAGGAATAATTAACAATTAATAATTTATTATAATGAAAATCCCGCTGGTAATGGCGGGATTTTTTTGTGCTATAAAATACTTTCCTAGCGTAGTTCGATTGGTGTATAATACCAGTTCATATATACTGAACTTAAAATTAAAATTATTCCAGCAACAATAACCACCAATAATCTGTTTTTAAAGGTATTCGTGTTATTTACTTTATCGTCTTTCTTGATCTGAGACAATTCGTAAATGGCATACAGAATTGCTAACGCAAAGTAAATAATTAATAAAGTGCCATCATCTATACTTATAGGAATATGTCGCCTTAAGATGAATGCAAGTGTAAATATAACAAAAGCAATTTTTAAAATTTTTCTCATAATATTATTAATTAAAGTCTTTCCTGTGTGTCTTTATATATTGTAAACTGTCGATAGCATCAATAAAATTACCGTAGTTAACAAAATTAATAGCGGCAACAAATACGGCGATCTTACATTAAACTTGCCCAGATACCATTCTCTAACTGTAAGACCAAACAAAATAAGAATTAAGATTAGAAATGGTATCGTAAGTAATTCAAATAACGCACCCAAAAAGGTATTCAAAACAATGTGGTTATAGGAACAATAAACTACTATCCCAAAATAGAGTAGGCATAGTGTACTTAAAATTAAATAAATGCTTCTTTTCATGTTTAAGTAATTAATCATCGGGAAAGAACGCTAATATAAAGACAAATAATTACGGGAAACCCGTAAAAATACTTAAATACTACCATCGGTAAAACTAAAGATGCTTTTTGAGATTGCACCAGGTAGAACTACCTGTTTTTATAAAATTTCTTACAATATCGGCTGACAGCGCCTCCAAAATGAAACTTTTGGAGCTATTGTCGGCTGACAGCGGTTCGCTATACTTCTTTTGAGGATATTGTCGGGCGACAATGGCTCCAAATGAAGCTTTTGAGGTCATTGTCGCCCGACAGCACTTCGCCATAGTCTTTTTGGAGGTATTGTCGGCCGATAACGGACAGTTTTAGCTCTTTTCATGTCGCTGTCGAGCGACAAGGATAGAAAATGCTATAGTTAGGTTGTGAGATGGCTGAATGTAGTAGTGTTTTAGCTTTTGACAATCGAATGCCGATCTATTTATATTGTAATAATTGGGATTTATAAAATGAAATCTTTTATAATTTGTGAAAATAAATAAGAATTTAAGAAGCTATAGTATTAAAATTGTTATATTCGCATCTCAATCTTTAAATCTTAACCTATGTTAGAACCACTCCATTTTACCCGGCTTACCAATCTTGAAAGCGGCCAGCACGTGAAAAACGTGTACAACAACCTCACTACTACGGCAACGATTACCGATCCTCACTTACAGTATTATGTCAGTGCTGTTGGAGATTCGTCGAATTTGTATGACGAATCGTTGCTGCAACTTGCAAAAAGTGATGAAACAGAAAAAATCGTAAAAGCAGACCTACAAAGAGATCGGGCGATATCAACCCTGGTTCGTGCCGTAAATGTTTTCGAATTCTCAGATGATGAAAATGAAAAACTCGCTTATAAAAGCATGAAAAACCTGTTGGGCAATTATGCCAATCTGCAGTCATGGAATTTTCTTGAAGAAACTAACGGTATCGATAATCTGATAGCTGATTTTGCAAAACCAAAATATGTGGCACATGTGCAGCTTTTGAAATTGGGGACATATATAAATAAGGTGCAAAGTGCAAATGCGGTTTTTAGGTCATTTTTTCAGGGACGAACCATTGAAGAAGTCGAGAAGCCGGTTCAGGATACCAAAAAACTAAGGCGTTCCATGCAAAATATATATGACGACATGACTGATTATGTTTTTGCAATGACTAAAGTTCCGAATCCAAAACCGGAGTTCCTGAAGGCACTAAAAATTTTAAATATCGAACGGAAATATTCTTCAGATTTGCTCGCGCGAAGATCCGGTGGAGACGAACCTGATGCTCCTGCTTCCTAAATAAAAAAATCCCGCCATCAGGCGGGATTTTTTTATGAATTAAGTATTTTGAATTTTGGTAGTAAACAAAAGCAATCTTAATTTACTTACTATCTTAATGGTTCAGAGTTCTATCTGACGAAATCCAAAAACTTCAACCCAAAAATTACGCCGTCACCCTGAAATCCATTTTGATAAGAACGTACATAATCCACACGCAGTAACCTGAATTTTCCAAAGCCAAGTTTGTCAAGTCCAACCGTAAATTCACTATACGGATTCCTGTCCGGAACTGCCAGATTATGAAATCCTACAATCAAGTTCGTCTTTAATAAATTCAACAACGGAATCTTATTCATGATAAAACCGCTGTCATCATATTCGAAATGACTTTCAAGATACGAATCGTTTGTGCTTGCGGTATAATATGGTAACAGGTTGAAAACGTTAAGGTAACGGTCGCTTGTTCCTACGTGTGTTTGGTTTCCATTAAAATGTTTGTAGTCGATAAACGAGATACCATCACCGTTAAAAAACTTTCCGGCTTTGATATTCATCGCAAGATTTCCTTTGTTGCTTAACGAAACGTCATAATACAAACGGCTGGTCAGTAAATGGTATTCATAATTTTTCTCTGTTGCTGCAAAAGCAGTTTCATATCCAAAATAAAGCGTTGGATATTTACTGTCTGGGATATTCATTTTTCCGTCGGGACGCGTGATGTATTTATTACCAAAATTAATTCGTGTAGACACCGATGCTTTCGTCAAATGATGCTGGTCAAATCCGGGAAGATCGCTAAACGGGTTCAAGGGATTATTAGATGTAAACTGATCGGAATTTTCCTTTATTATCACATGATCGGTATTATTAACCAAAGGTTTACGCTGCTGGTATTCGACTTTTCCAATAAGATTCACGCCATTTGCAACATCTTGTCCGTAGCTGATTCCTGCAAATTCCTTATTATAAAGCTTCATGTAATTGTCCTTGAAAAATAAAGTGCTGATAGAGTTTATAAAAGGCGAAATTGGTTCTTCAGGATTAAATTGGTTGACTTTCGTTCCGCCGGAAATGTTCAGCCACGCATAATTTTTTCGGTTGAAGCGATGGTAATAATTTCCGGAAACACGCAATCTGTCTTCGGCTTCACCATAATTAAACGTTGTGCTGATCGACGTAAATTTTCCGGTATCGTCTTTATCACGTTTTGTAAATGAAAATCCGGAACTTAAATTCCAACCCTGAACGGTGTTAAATCCGAGCGATGCAATATTTGAAATTCCGTCATAATTAAACCTGTAATTTTTATGGCTGTTTTGATAACTGTAGCCCATGATCGGATCTAGAATCTTAAAGCGGTTGTGCTTTTTATCGATGGAATCAAGATATGTTTTAGAATTTCGGACCGTGTGAATGCTGTCTTTTCTAACATAATCGCGGCTTTCTTCCTGCGTGAGCGGAATTGGTCGGAATTCCTGCCAGAAAATACTATCTTTTTTATTCGAGTTTTCTTCGAAACTTACAATTTCATTACTAAAGGTTTTTTTGTCAAACGCGTCTTGGAATTCGTAATTGCTATACACATAAGAGAATTTCCCATTGAATTTTATTCCGAAAATACCCGCGTTAAATTCAAGACTTTGCGTGTTTTTCGCCCAGATATTCGTGTTTTTATTATAGCTGAAATTCTGAACGAGTTTCATCGTGTCAATGAATTCCTCTTCCATTCTGTAGCCTTTTATGTCTAAATCGACGGCATAAATCGCCCAGGAATCTTCAACAATATAAATGTAACCTTCAAAAACCGGCTCTTTGTCGCGACGCGCAATGACCTTTATTTTATTGATCATTTGATTGCTTTCGTCCTGAAAAGTTCCTTCAAGTTTATACTTGTAATAATTGAAAGCGTTGTTGGCAATTGGCGAAATCATTTTAATAGAAAACGGAATCGTGTTGTCGTAAAAATCATAAGCCGTAGAACGCGCCGTGTTATAACTGAAGCCTTTATCATCACCGCTTACTTTTGATGCGATAATACGCTCTTTCATGTTGTTTGGTTTTTCAAAAATCAGTTTGGAAACGGTTTCCGATAAATATAAAATTCCGGAACCGGTTGAATCAAGCGATCCGTTTAAATCGCCAATTTCAATACCCATTATTTTCTTTGGAGCATCTTTCATTTTAAAAATTCCCCTTGAATAAAAATCCGCTTTAAACTTAGATGTTTTTTCAGAATTTTCTTTTTTGGCTGCGATAGCATTTCGGATAACGGCGTTTGCAGGATTTTCTTTGGTATTGATGACAACTTCGTTAAGCGAGAGGTTTTCTTCGGCTAACTTTACGTTTTGCTCAAACGGAAATTTATCAATATTAACCGTGATTTTCTTTGTCTTATAACCAAGATATTGGAAGATCAGCGTATGTTTTCCGGGAGTTTTGATGTTTAATTCGTATTGACCAATTTCGTTGGATGAAGTTCCGTTATATGTGTTTTCGACTAAAATGCTGACCAATGGTAGCGGTAATCCTTTTTCGTCGGTAACGGTTCCTCTAATTTGGGCAAAATTTGAAATAGCAAAAAAGGCAAAGAACAGAAAAATTAATTGTTTCATTTGTTTTGGGGTGTTTTGTTTTGTGATAGACGTGTGGAGCGTCAAAAAGGTTGTATGGAGGAATTATTTTATCAACGAAAGCAGCGCGAGTTTGTAACTGTCAAGTCTAAAACCAATAATAACGCCATGTGCGGAAGGCGAAATATAAGATTGATGCCTAAATGTTTCTCTCGAAAAAGTGTTGGAAATATGGACTTCAACCACAGGCGTCGAGATTGCTTTCACGGCATCGCCAATAGCAATTGAAGTATGCGTGTATGCGCCGGCGTTCAAAATAATTCCATTGTAAGAAAAACCGCTTTTCTGAATTTTATCAATTAATTCGCCTTCGATATTGCTTTGAAAATATTCGAGTTCAATTTGCGGAAATTGTGCTTTCAATATTTCAAAATAATCTTCAAAAGTTTGGCTACCATAAATTTCAGGTTCACGTTTGCCAAGCAGATTTAAATTCGGGCCATTAATGATGATAATTTTCATTTGAGGATTTTCAGTAAAAATAGTAAAATGATAATAATTTTCATCGTAAAAAAATAAGCCATAAAAAAAGCCTTCCGATGAAGAAAGGCTTTTCTGAAAATATGTGATTAGAATCGATAACCCAAACCAACCTGGATTGTCGTGTTTTTGACTTCTGCTGTTTTACTGACTTCTGTAAGTCCTAAAACATAGCGGGCATTTGCGAAGAAATTATCTGTAATATTAACAGAAACACCGCCAATGGCCGCAAAGTCAAAACTTTCGGCTTCGTATTGGGTGCCAATTCCGTTTACAGAATCTTCGAAATTATCGTTAACCAAGAATCCAAATTGTGGTCCGGCTTCAAGCGCCAAAACATCTGTTATCAGATAGAATTTAGCTAGAACCGGTACGTTGATGTAATCAAGTTTGAAATCATCAGCGCCATTTATTCCTTTCGCGCCTTGCGAAGAATAAAGAAGTTCGGGTTGCACCGAGAAATTTGGAAATACATTAATTTCTGCAAATGCACCAGCATAATAGCTTGTAAGATTGTCAGAATCAACTTTATCTCCTTCAAGTTTCGCAAAGTTAGCACCTCCTTTTAATCCAAATCGCAAACCTTGTGCGTTGGTTGTCAATGTTCCAGCAATAAGAAACAATGTTAATAAAACTAGTTTTTTCATAATTTGTTTTTTTGTTGATTAATATTTTGAGATAGTAATAGATTAAAAGTACTGCTATTATTAGATTGGAAAAGTTAATGATTTTTTAATTAACTATTTTTTGGGAAGAATCAATGTTGATAAAATTGTTCATAACTATGTTGATAACTACAAAAACTGCAAAATGGCTCTTACTTTTTTTCTTCTACATTTGATTTAAATTTTAAAACAAAAACAAATGAAAAAAATTATTTTAACAGTTGCTGCAGTTTTCGCTTTCGGAATTGCAAGCGCACAAGACATGAAATTTGGTGCTAAAGCTGGATTTACATCTTTATCTGTAAAAGCAAAAGCTACTGGATTTGGATCTGTTACAGATTCTGAAACTGGTTTTTTTGCAGGAGTATTTGGTGAGTTCCCAATCTCTGGTGCTTTCTCTTTCAAACCAGAAGCATTGTTTGTTTCGGTTAAAGAACTTGATCAGATTCAAGTGCCACTTCACTTTAAATATAATGTTGCTGAAGGTTTTGGGATTCTTGCTGGTCCAAACGTTGCATTTTTGATGGATACTGCTGATGGAGTTAGCTCGTTTAATTACGGTCTTGATCTTGGTGCATCTTACGATATTACCGAGTCTTTAGTAGTTGATGCAAGATATAACTTCGGTTTAGCTAACCTTTATGAAGATGGAGATAGCGACAACTCTCTTAAATTAAGCGGATTTTACGTTGGTTTGGGATATAGATTCTAATTTAAAATATTGAATATCAAAGCTCTCATTTATGAGGGCTTTTTTTTTACAAAAAAAATTAATTTTTTATTATAATTGTAGGATAATCTCTATATATATTTACAACCTAATTTAAAACAAAACAAAAATGAAAAAAGTAATTTTATCAGCAATGGCCTTATTCGCATTTGGTTTTGCTAATGCTCAAGATGCTACTGAAGGCAAAGGTTTTGCAAAAGGAAGTGTGTTCGCTTCTGGAACTGTTGGTTATAGATCAGAATCTACGGGTGATGTAAAAGACAACACTTTTACAATTGCCCCTGGTGTTGGTTTTTTCGTAACTGACAATATTGCGATTGGTGGTCAAATAGCTTATTTAAGCAACACTCAAGAAGATGGAGTTGCTGCAGACTTGAAAACAAATGTATTTGCATTTGGAGCTTTCGGTAGATATTATGGAACTCCGGCTTCTGATTTTTCTTTCTTTGGAGAACTTGGAGCTGCTTACCTGACTGGGAAAAGAGAACAAGGACCTTTTGAAGCGAAAACTACTGGATTTACAGTAGCTGTAGCTCCGGGTGTAAGTTATTTCTTAGGTAAAAATTTTGCTATCGAGGCTAAGATTGGAGCATTAAGCTATGGGACTACAAAACCTGATGGTGCAGGTGCTGAATCAACAAATACATTTGATCTAAACCTTAATTTGCAAGACATCACTTTTGGTGCAGTTTACAAATTTTAATTAGATTTAATTACAAAGCCAAAAGCCACGCATTGCGTGGCTTTTTACTTTTAAACTCAAAGGATTAGAATTTAAATCCAACACCTAATTGAAATACTGAGTTTTTAACATCGGCATCTTTAACGATGTCAGTCAATCCATAAGTATATCTTCCTGTTGCGAAGAATCCCATTTTTGTCTGGAATGTTAAACCTCCGGCAACTGCGAAATCAAAACTTTCAGCTTCATCAAGATCAAAGTCTCCAGCGTTATTGTTAGGATCTGCATCGGCTTCTTCATTTACTTTAAATGAGAATTGTGGACCAACTTCAACACTTAAACCATCAGTTAAATAGATTTTTGCTAAAACAGGAACGTTTATATAATCCAATTGGTATTCTGCTTTTTCACTAAACCCCGGAACTGTAATATCTGATTTAAAACCTTGTCCGGAGTATAAAGCCTCAGCCTGGATTGAAAAAGCGTCAGTCAATGGAAATTCTGCAAGTACACCAACATGGAAGCTTGTTCTTGAATCCGGGCTGTCAAAGTCATCTCCTGTTACTGTCGCGAAGTTTACACCACCTTTTACTCCAAAGCTAATCCCAGTATTTGATGACGCATTGTCCTGTGCATTCGCTATTTGTAATGAACCAAAAAGTAATGCTGCGGTAAAAAATTTCAAAGTTTTCATAAATGTATTTTTTTTAGGTTATGAGGCAAAAGTATGTTGAGGCTTTTGAATAATCCATAACAAAATCTTAATTCACATATAATTAACTAAAAAAAAGCTTTGTTTATTGATAATAATTTATTATATATTTATATTTTATAGTAAAAATGTTATATAATTACAATTTTTAACATTATTATCATCAATAGAATAATTAGAAAAATAACGATGATACATTCGTTATTCGTTAATTTGCATAAAACATCGTTAATGGAAAATTGGGGAAAACTCGTCAAGGCGTACCAGTCATATTTAAAAATCGAACGTGGTTTGTCAAAAAATACTATTGAAAATTATTCTTTTGATATCGAGCGACTTTGTATGTTTTTACATCAAAACGACATTAGCATTTCACCAATAAGAATCAATGAGGAAATTGTTCAACAGTTCATTTATTCCGTTTCGAAAGAAGTAAATGCGCGTTCTCAAGCAAGAATAATTTCGGGTCTTAAAAGTTTTTTTAGTTATTTAATTTTTGAAGATTATCGCAATGATAATCCGATGGAATTAATAGAAACCCCAAAAACCGGCAGGAAGCTTCCGGATACTTTATCGCTTGACGATATCGACAAGATCATAGCAGCGATCGATCTGTCAAAAGATGAAGGCGAACGCAATCGTGCCATGCTCGAAACGTTGTACGGATGTGGACTTCGGGTTTCAGAATTAACAGAACTTAAAATCTCCGATTTGTTTTTTGATGAAGGATTCCTGAAAATCACAGGAAAAGGCAATAAACAAAGGTTTGTGCCAGTGGGAAATCTTACACAAAAATATATTAAAATCTATCTTAGCAGTATTCGTCCTAAACTTGCCATACAAAAAGGTCACGAGGATACACTTTTCCTAAATCGCAGAGGAAAAAAATTAACTCGTGCCATGATTTTTACTATAATTAAAGACCTTGCGGTTAAAATCGAACTTAAAAAATCCATTAGTCCGCATACTTTCCGGCACTCATTTGCAACGCATCTTTTAGAAAACGGGGCCGATTTGCGTTCGATACAATTAATGCTCGGGCATGAATCCATTACAACCACTGAAATTTACGTACATCTCGACCGAAAGCATTTGACTCAGATAATCAACGCTTTTCATCCCAGAAAATAAAATTTTGTATAATAATTTTTTGTAAATTTGCATGCTTTTAAAAGGCAGGCTTGTTTTTGTTGGCAATGGTTCAATCCCAAAAATAAAATGAAGTTAGATTTTTTACCGAATTCATTACAACAGGAAGATAAAATTAGTTTTTATAACAAGCTCCTATCTCAAATTCCGGATCTTATCTTTCAGATGACCATCACGGAAAACAGTACGATAAAATTTCCGTTCCTGAGCACATCAGTAATTAATCATTTTGAACTTACCGACGAGGAAACCGATCATAATACGATAGATGTCCTGACCAATAAAATAATTCCCGAAGATTTTGCTGCTTTCTTACATTCAATAGAAATATCAAAAGCCACAATGAAAGCTTGGATTTTCGAATTTCGTTGTAATCTTCCTATAAAAGGTTTGCGATGGTTTCGTGTTCGTGCTACAATTGAAAACGACAACAATGGCGGTTATGTTTTTTACGGAAGAGTGAATGATAATACCGAAAACAGGATTCAGGCTCTAAAACTCAAAATCTCTGAAGAACGTTATCAATTTGCGCTTCAGGCTTCATCGGAAGGAATTTGGGATCTTGACGTAAAAACAAATACTGTTTTCTTTTCGTCACAATCGATGAAAATGCTGCATTTTGAAGAAAAAGACGCAGTAATGTCAATCGACAAATGGGATGATCGCATTCATCCGGACGATATCGAAAAGTATAAAAAAGACATTCAGGAACATCTGGAAAATAAAACGCCATTTTATAAAAACCTGCAACGCGTTCTCACAAAAAACAGTGAATATAAATGGGTTTTGAGTCGCGGAAAAATTATCGACAGCGATGAAAACGGAAATCCGTTGCGTGTAATTGGCACGCATACTGATATTTCCATTCAGATTGAAAAAGAAAAAGAGCTTAAGAAAACACTTGAAATCCTAAGCGAGCAAAACAAAAAGCTTCTGAATTTCGCACATATTGTTTCCCATAATTTACGATCGCACGCAGGAAATTTCAAAATGCTGCTTGATATTGTTGAAAATGAAACGGATGAATATGTCCGTAATGAAAGCCTCAAATACCTCAGAACGAACTCAAATGATCTTACGGAAACAATTGATAATTTGAAAGAACTTGTTGAAATCCATTCTGATCTAAAACCTACAAAAGAATATTTGAACCTCAATCAGTATTTGCGAAAAATGCTGAACTTGTTGAGTGAAGAATTTATAAAACATAAGGTTGAATATAAAATAGATATTGCGCAACATGAAACGGTCTGTTTTAATCCGGCTTATCTTGAAAGCGTGTTGTTGAATTTTTCTACGAATGCTGTAAAATATTCGCAACCGGATAAAGCACCTTTGATTCATTATCATTTTTATTACGAAGGAAGTACAAAAGTTCTTGCAATTGCCGACAATGGTTTGGGAATTGATCTGGAAAAGCATGGAGATTCGCTTTTTGGAATGTATAAAACCTTTCATAAGCATCCAAATTCACGTGGACTTGGATTGTTCATGTCTAAAAATCAAGTTGAAGCAATGGGCGGAAAAATTACTGTTGACAGCAAAATAAACACAGGAACCATATTTAAAATATATTTTAATGATTAAATACAAAAAAGTATTTGTAGTAGACGACGACAGGATTTATCATTTTATCCTGAAAAATCTACTGAGTAAGAATGACATTGCGGTTAATCCGTCGTTTTTTGAAAATGGTTTTGATGCGTTGGAAATATTAAAAGAGCGAATTGCAGGAAATGATTTACCTGATTTGATATTGCTCGATATTAATATGCCAATTATGGATGGCTGGCAGTTTCTGGAAGAGTTTAGAAAACTGAAAACGGATCATAAATTACTGACTCCGGTGTATGTTGTAACGTCTTCTAACGATGCAATTGATTTGCAGAGGGCGAAAAGTTATGAGAATGAAATATCAAATTATTTTATAAAGCCAATTGATGAAATTGACATTTGTAAGATATTCTTAAACTAAAAAAAAGCGCTTCAATTACGAAGCGCTTTTTTTATAGCTGATTTCCTGATTTATTTGGCAATATTCACGGCTCTGGTTTCCCGGATTACCGTAATTTTTACCTGTCCAGGATAAGTCATTTCTGTTTGGATTTTTTGCGAGATATCAAATGATAAACTTGCGGCGTGGTCGTCAGACACTTTTTCGCTTTCTACAATTACACGTAGTTCTCGTCCTGCCTGAATTGCATACGCATTTTTAACACCATTAAATCCGAAAGCGATATCTTCAAGATCTTTCAAACGCTGAATGTAGGAATCCAAAACCTGACGTCTTGCGCCTGGTCGTGCTCCCGAAATCGCATCACAAACCTGGACAATCGGAGAAAGCAATGATTTCATTTCAATCTCATCGTGGTGTGCTCCAATTGCATTGCAAACTTCTTCTTTTTCGCCATATTTTTCAGCCCATTGCATTCCTAAAAGTGCGTGTGGCAAATCGCTTTCAGCATCCGGCACTTTTCCGATATCGTGAAGTAATCCGGCTCTTTTTGCGAGTTTTACATTTAATCCCAGTTCGGCTGCCATGATTCCACAAAGTTTCGAAACTTCACGAGAGTGTTGTAAAAGATTTTGTCCGTAAGAAGAACGGTATTTCATTCGTCCAACAACTTTAATCAATTCCGGATGTAAACCGTGAATTCCTAAATCGATTACTGTTCTTTTTCCAACTTCGATAATTTCATCATCAATCTGCTTAGTTGTTTTAGCGACAACTTCCTCAATTCTAGCCGGGTGAATACGTCCGTCAGTTACCAGTTTGTGTAGTGCAAGACGTGCGATCTCACGGCGAACCGGGTCAAAACACGAAAGAATAATTGCCTCAGGCGTATCGTCCACAATAATTTCAACTCCTGTTGCAGCTTCAAGCGCACGGATATTTCGTCCTTCACGCCCGATGATTCTACCTTTTACATCGTCTGATTCAATGTTGAAAACGGATACACAGTTTTCTACAGCTTCTTCAGTTCCAACTCTTTGGATGGTATTGATAATGATTTTCTTGGCTTCTTGCTGTGCGGTCAGTTTTGCTTCTTCCAAAGTATCCTGGATATACGACATTGCGCTGGTTTTAGCTTCCGCTTTAAGACCTTCAATCAGTTGGTTTTTAGCTTCTTCAGTTGAAAGTCCGGAGATAACTTCAAGTTGCTCCATTTGGCTTTTGTGCATTTTTTCAACTTCCTGCTGTTTTTTATCCAAAACTTCAATTTTAGAAGTGTATTCAACAGCTTTAGCTTCAAAATCGTCATTTACTTTTTTCGCTTTTGCCAATTCATTTGAAACCAATGATTCTTTATCGCGTACTCGTTTTTCAACTTCTGCAACTTTTTTGTCACGGTTTAAGATTACTTGCTCGTGCTCGGCTTTTAGCTCAATGAATTTTTCTTTAGCTTGTAGGATTTTATCTTTTTTAATATTCTCGGCTTCAAGGTTTGCATCTTTTAGTATAGATTGCGCTTCTTTTCTTGCATTTTTTACAAGAGTTGAAACGTTTTTCTTTTCCAGCATTTTTGCAATCATGAATCCGCCGCCAATTCCGGCTATCACTGCAATAATTATAAATAAAATTGTGTCCATGTTTTGTTTTTGTTTGATTGTAAAAAAAAACCTACATTAATTGCTTGAATAAACTCGAATAGACAAGTTTTGAGCTAACTCGCTGTTCAAGGATCTGCTCAAGGCAGCTTGCTTTAGTAGCGATGATTTGCTCATTCTAATTTGTTAGTGTTGAGTTTACCAAATGTGAACTAATGTAGGCAGTATCTTAGTTATGTAAAGAACGTATTATTTGTCAAGATAATTGGCTAGTAAATTATTCAGTTTTTTTAATCTTTCGTTTGTTTCAACGTTGTCGGTTGATTTGTCAATTTGCTTCTGTTCCAATTGTGAAGCGAACTGCAAAGCGCACATGGCCAAAACATCCTGTTTGTCGCGAACAGCATAGTTTTCCTCGAATTGCTTAATCATCACATCTATTTTCTTCGAAGCGCTCCGTAAGCCTTCTTCTTGTGAAAAATCTACCGTCAGCGGATAAACCCTGTCGGCAATTGATATTTTGATTTTGAGCTTTTCGTCCATATATTTAATCGGATAACTGTGCAATACAGTAATCAATTTCCCGGATTAATGAATTTATTTTAAGCTTTGTATCTCTTTTGTTATCGTCACTGCCAAGCAATGAATTTGCTATTTTGAGCGTGTCTTGCTGTGATTTAAGAACCGCAATTTCCTGCGCTTGCTTTTGTATCACCGATGCAGCTTGCTGTAACTCTTGTTTTAAATCGAAAGAAGATTTTTCAAGGCTTTCCAATTTTTGAAAAAGCTTTCCAATCCTACTTTCAAGAGTATCAACTATTTCTGCGATTTCACTCATAAAGTACTATTCATTACTTAATTTCACAAAGTTAGTATTCCTTTTTATTATACCAATACTTTTTCTTTATTTTTGTAAATTAATTGAAGTAAGTTGTAATAATTTGCCGAAATGCTTGTTTTAATTACAATTAATTTCATGTTATAAAGCCAGAAAATTAAACTATTAGCCAAAATCAAAAGTATGAAAATCCGTATCGCATTCCTGTTTCTATCTATCGGGCTGTTTGCCCAAAATCCGTATCCTACTGATTATTTTCGCTCACCGTTAGACATTCCGCTGTTACTATCGGGATCTTTCGGCGAATTAAGGAGTAATCATTTTCACACCGGCCTCGATTTTAAAACCCAGCAAAAGGAAGGTTTGAAAGTTTATGCTGCCGCAGATGGCTACATTTCCAGAATCAAGATTTCTGCTTATGGTTATGGAAAAGCCATTTATATCGATCACCCAAATGGATATACTACTGTTTACGGACATTTATCAGAGGCTAATGGCGCAATTGCCGAATTCATTAAGAATACACACTATAAAGAAAAGTCTTTTGAAATCGAAATGTTCCCGAAGCCAAATGAATTGCCGGTTAAAAAAGGCGATGTTATTGCATTTTCAGGAAATACCGGCGGTTCAGGCGGTCCGCATCTTCATTTTGAGTTACGTGATACAAAAACCGAAAAAATCATCAATCCATTGCTTTTCGGTTTTAATGTTCAAATCGCAGATACAAAAAAACCAGTTCTGACAACTTTGATGGCCTATCCTGTTGGGGAAAACTCATCCGTAAATCAGTCACAGCGGCCGCTTCCGATAAATCTTGTACAACAACCCGACGGAAATTACAAAGTTGACAAAGTTTTAGCTAGCGGAAAAATTGGTTTTGGAATCAGCTCTTACGACGGATTTGATTTTACATACAATAAAAACGGATTTTTTAAAGTCCAGACTTTTAGTAACGGTTCTCCGTATTTTGGCTATCAATTTGACAGTTTCGGTTTTGACGAAGGCCGCTACATAAACGCTTTAGTCGATTATGTAAGGTTTAAAAAAACGGGAATGCGCATTCAAAAATTATTCATGTCGCCGCCGTATAAATTAAGTATTATAAAATCCGGAACCGATTTTGGATTGTTTGACGTTTTGCCATTTACCAATTTCATCAGCAAAATCGAGATATCAGATTTTAACGGAAATAAGATAAATGTTGAAATTCCGATAGAATATTCCGATTTGCCGGTAACGGTTACAAAAGAAGAATCTAAAAAAACGAATTATTTTCTAAAAGCAAAAAACGATAATAACTATACGAAAGACAATATTTCTGTTTTTGTGCCGGCCAACACTTTTTACGAGGATTTTTATCTTGACTTTGACGTTAAAGATAATGTGTTGACTTTCGGTGATGATTCCACTCCGGTTCATTCTAACTTTAATGTGACATTTGAGAATAGTACTTTAACGGAAACCGAGCGTTCCAAAACATTTATCGCTTCTATCGACGGAAAGAAATTATCCTATAATGCTACAATCAGAAAAGAGAATACGTTTACTACTTATACCAAAAACCTCGGAAAATTTGTTTTGGCAAATGATACAATAGCGCCAAAGATTACTCCGGTAAATGTTAAAGAAGGAAAATGGCTCAGCAAGCAGAACAACATTCAGTTTACAATCAGCGATAATCTTTCAGGGTTAAAAGAATTTAGTGGTTATTTGAATGGAAAATGGGTGCTTTTCGAATATGACTACAAAACCAGAAAAATAACGCACATGTTTGATACTGATTTCCTGCTTGACGGACGAAACGATTTAAAAGTTGTCGTTGCTGATAATGTGGGAAATTCTGTTATCTTTGAAACTCATTTTTATAGAAAAAAACTGTAAATATTTACCTTTGAAAACAAAACATTTCTTTATAAAATTCCTTTTTTTGCTATTTGCATTTAATGTATCTGCACAAACGGCAAGGATTCAGGGAGTAATACTTGATGAAAAAAACAATCCTGTTGAAGGAGTAAATATTAAAGCCCAAACCTTTTCAACAACTACAGATGAAACCGGTTATTATGTCTTGAACATTCCGGCAAATGAAGAAATTTATATTGTGTTTTCACACATTACATTAAAATCCGCTACACAGAAAGTCAAACTGGGAACGAATGAGAATTTTGAGTTTAACGTTGTTTTAAAAGCCAATGGCGAGCAACTTGATGAAGTTATTATCAATTCAAGAACTCGTGAACGCCTTGTAGGTTTGGTCAATATTGATCCGGCGACAATCCAAAAAATCCCCGGAGCGAATGCCGGAGTGGAAAATATTCTCAAGACTTTTGGTGGTGTAAGCAATAATAACGAATTAAGCACACAGTATTCGGTTCGTGGTGGAAGCTATGATGAAAATTTAGTGTATGTAAATGAAATTGAGATCTATCGCCCTTTCCTGATACGTTCAGGACAACAGGAAGGATTGAGTTTTACCAATACAGATCTGGTTCAGAACGTCGATTTCTCAGCAGGTGGATTTCAGGCTAAATACGGTGATAAATTATCGTCGGTTTTAGATATAACCTATCGTCGTCCAACCAAATTTGGTGTCTCAGCCGAAGGAAGTTTTCTTGGCGGAAGCCTTGCTGTTGAAACTGCTTCAAAAAACAGAAAATGGTCTGCAATTGCCGGACTTCGTTATCGTGATAATAGTCTTTTTGTAAACAGCCAGGAAACCGAAAGCAATTTCCGTCCGACTTTCGCAGATATTCAAACTTACATTACTTACACGCCTTCAACAAAATGGCAATGGAGTTTTCTTGGGAATATCTCGCAAAATAAATACAATTATAAACCGTTGACGCGCCAAACCAATTTTGGTACGATCAATGAACCGATTGCATTGCAGATTTATTATGAAGGACAGGAGAAAGACCGTTATGATACTTATTTTGGAGCGATTAAATCAATATTTGAAGTTAATGAGCAATTTACGCTAAAGTTCATCGGATCGGCATATCAAACAACAGAACAGGAATATTATGACATTCTTGCGCAATATCGTCTTGGTGAAGTTAGTGCTGCTGTTGATAATTTCGGTCAGGTCGAATTTACGAAAGGTATCGGTTCGCAACTCAATCACGCCCGGAATGATCTTGATGCGCTAATCGTAAATGCTGAAATCAAAGGTATTCACAATCTTAATAAAGGAACTTTCAAAAAAGACAACCAAATTGAATGGGGAATAAAATATACCCGTGAAGATATCCGTGATCGTGTTGTCGAATGGGAAATGATAGATTCTGCGGGATTTTCCTTAAATCCACCAAAAATAATACTACCACAATTGCCTTCAAATGATCAGCCGTATTCTCCATATGTCGGCCCATTGGTTCCATTTAAAAATGTACGTGCAACGAATTACGTTACAATAAACAGGATTTCAGGTTATGCCCAATGGAACAAAAAAACCAAGCTAGGCGCGCACGATTTTTCTGTAAATGCGGGTGTAAGAATGCATCAGTGGGAAGTTTCAGGAGATAACATAAAAGGAAAAGCGCAAACAACCATAAGTCCACGTTTACAGTTTGCTATCAAGCCAGATTGGGAAAAAGATATGGTTTTCCGGCTTTCCGGAGGTTTTTATCACCAGCCGCCTTTTTACAGAGAATTGCGTGATTCGACCGGAACTGTAAATCCAAATGTAAAGGCACAGCAATCCATTCATATCGTATTGAGTAATGATTATAGTTTTAAAATGTGGACGCGACCGTTTAAACTGGTTTCTGAAATTTATTACAAATCGCTGACAGACGTAAATCCATATACGCTTGAAAACGTCCGTATTCGTTATGAAGCTGACAACAATGCGAAAGCTTTTGCGCAAGGTTTTGATATGCGCCTCAACGGAGAATTCGTTCCCGGAACAGAATCCTGGCTGAGTTTTGGTTATATGAAAACCGAGGAAAATATCGATAATAAAGGTTTCATTGCACGCCCAACCGATCAAAGATTGAAATTCGGAATTTTATTCCAGGATTTCATGCCAAATATTCCAAGCGTAAAAGTCTATCTGAACCTGGTTTACAACACAGGTCTTCCGGGCGGCTCGCCGTCTTATGCAAATCCGTATGATTATCAATTACGACTAAAGGATTACCGACGCGCCGATGCAGGTTTTTCGTACGTTTTGACCGAGAACAACAGCATTCGTCCTGACGGTCATTGGCTTAAGCGTTTCAGGGATTTGTCAATCGGATTTGAAATATTTAATATGTTCGACAATCAAAACTCGATTACAAATACTTGGGTTCGTGATGTTTATACGAAATCTCAATATGGAGTTCCCAATTATCTGACCACGCGTGTATTTAATTTGAAATTCAGCGCAAGATTATAGTTTTCTTAAATTACTTCGTTTAATAATTGATTATATTTGAAAATATTAAAATAGGGCACAAATGAGAAAATTAAACATCGCACTTATTGCCGTTTCACTGTTAACCATGCTTAGTTGCAAAGAAGATAAGGAAACTCCAAAAGTAATTTATGAAGATACCGCGAAATCACAAGCAAAACCTTCACGAGTCGATACGACCCAAATTGAAGTTGCCGATTTACCAATTCAAATGGATGGCACACAATTCCTGATTCACCCAATTGCGGATTTGAGTATTTATAAAAGAGCCTCAAAAGGTAAATACGAATCTTCGTTATCCGGTGGAAACGCTATCAGTTTCAGGATTTCAAATTATGACCAATATGAAATTACCGGTTTTCTCAGGAATATAAAATTCCAGCAAATTGGTTCCGATTCTATTAGACCGTTAACTGATAAACCGGTTCTAATTCAGACTGCAACTTATTTAAAAGCAGTTTCAGATAAGACAAAACAGCAAGTTTTAGTGTATACTTTGGCAGATATGGATACCAATAAAGATGGAAAGCTGGATTCAAATGATATCAAGACATTGTATATAAGTGAAATTAGCGGTGACAGATTCATCAAACTTTCAAACGAATTTCAGGAATTAATTGATTGGAGCCTGAACGAAGCTACAAACAGGTTATATTTCCGGACAATTGAAGATACCAATAAAAACGGCGCATTTGATGAAAACGACCTAGTGCATTATCATTATGCGGATCTTTCCAATAAAGAATGGAAAGTTTTCGATTATAAACCGGTTTAAACATTTAAAATAAAAGCCAGACGATTTCAAGTCTGGCTTTTTTATTAAGATGGTTGCAGAAGAATTTCTAAATCAAAATGTCACTTTCAAGATCTGATTTTTCAATTTCAAAATCAAAACCAAGGCGTTTGACCAATTCAATTACAAGGTTTTTGTACCAGTTTTCCGACTTTGGGTGAATGTAGATTTTTTCAATCAATTGACAAATGTCGATATCAATTTTAACGCCGTTGTCAATCTTTTGGTTGTATGGCGTCATGTCTGAAATAATCCGGATCTCACGTTCATACTGGAAACTTTTGCGCTTAAAAAGAAACGGGAAAAAAGCGTTGTCAAACGGAATATATTCTTTTTTATAATCAATGTAATTTACTTCACCAATATGCTGTTCATAATCTTTTTCGGCTTCAAGGGAATGCTGTAATCTTCCCAAAGTAGATTGGATTGCAAGTCCTTCGCTTTTTTGCGTAAAGATCTGCCACATTGCAAATGATTCGTATTCGTTGATGTGCCAACTGCTTATTACAACATTCTGGCGATGGGTTTTATAATAATCCAAAAAGGCGGGATTGTTTTCAGAAAGTTTCCGGATTTCCTCAAAAGTCGGCTCGCTGAAAGTGCCTTCGTATTGGTCTTCAAACTTGTCGGAACGCGACATGAACAACTTTCGGTAAAGCAGTAAATCGACAAATTTTGACAAGTCCAGGTATTTCCAGATTATGGTTTCCGGATCGTTTGGAAGCTTGATATTTTTGTCGTTTACATACATTTAGAACGCTTTAGGAAATCTCATTGAGTATTGTCCGGCATAAAATGCAATCAGGATCCAAATTACAATGAATTTGTTTACAAATTCCCAAACAATTTCACCCGCAAAATAATCTGTCAATAATAATATTGCGACAGTTGTGAAGATAAAAATCATTCCGAAATACTCTCTTTTCATATCATTAAATTTAGATTAAATTATTCAAAACTCTGCATTGCGACCAATTTACTATATGTTCCGCCAGCTGTTATCAAATCATCATGTGTTCCTTGTTCAACAATTTTCCCTTTTTGCATCACAACGATCTTATCTGCTTTTTGAATGGTTGAAAGTCGGTGCGCAATTACAACTGAAGTCCGGTTTTGCATCATGTTTTCAAGCGCTTCCTGAACAAATTTTTCACTTTCGGTATCTAAAGCAGATGTTGCTTCATCCAGAATCATAATCGGTGGATTTTTCAAAACGGCGCGTGCAATTGATAAACGTTGTTTCTGCCCGCCGGATAATTTGCTCCCGCTGTCGCCAATGTTCGTATGAATTCCTTCAGGTAAATCATTTACAAACTCATACGCGTTTGCGATTTTAAGGGCGTCTATAATTTCAGAATCGTTTGCATCGGGTTTTCCAAGCAACAAATTATTCTTAATCGTATCGTTGAATAAAATACTGTCTTGTGTCACCAAGCCAGAAAGTCCGCGCAATGATGAAAGTTTGATGTCTTTGATGTCGATTCCGTCAATCGAAATTTTGCCGTCAGTTACATCATAAAAACGCGTCAACAGATTTGCAATCGTACTTTTTCCGCTTCCGGATTGTCCGACTAAAGCAACGGTTTGACCTTTTGTAATTCTAAGCGAAAAATCTTTCAAAACGAGTTCATTTTCGTATTTAAAATTGATATTTGAAATGCTGATTTCAGTATCAAAATTTGATTTTTCAATCGCATTCTGTTTGTTTGTTATCGGATTTACTTCGTCTAACAGTTGAAAAACACGATCAGCCGAAGCATTTCCGCGCTTTAAACCGTAACTCGCTTTTGATATTGCTTTTGCCGGCGTCAGGATATTATACGCCAACATAATGTAACCAAGGAAAAAACCGGCTTCCATTTGTTTGTCAACAAAAACGAGATAACCGCCGTAAACCAATAAAATCCCGATGACTAAAATCCCAAGAAATTCGCTCATTGGCGACGCCAAATTTTGACGGTTTACAACGATATTCGAATATTTGTAGAAATTTTGGCTGCTTTTTTCAAAACGGTCGTGGAATCTTTTTTCGGCGGTAAACGATTTCATTACGCGCAATCCGGAAAGCGTTTCTTCAAGGATTGAAAGGATTTTTCCTTGTTCTTCTTGTACGATGATCGAATTCTTCTTCAGTGATTTTCCGATTCGTGAAATGATAAATCCTGAAATCGGAAGAAAAAGAAATACAAATAAGGTTAGTTTTAAACTCAGGAAAAGCATCGTAAACAATGAAAATAAAATCGTCAACGGCTCGCGGATTACCATTTCCAGAATTGATAAATAGGAATTACTGATTTCATTTACGTCGGCAATCGTTTTAGAAATCACGTCGCCTTTTGTGGTTTTCGAATAAAAGCCGAGTGGGAGTGAAGTGATTTTTTTGTAAATCGCCGTACGCATGTCGAGCAAAATTCCGTTTCGGATAAACGTACTAAAATACATCGCCCAGTAATTACAAAGGTTTTTAAGTAAAAAAACCAGAATTATGAATCCGATGATGTACATCAAAACCGTAAAGTTTCCGTGTTTTTCTATCGAATCCGTCAGGTAATAATTGAGGTAATTCTCAGAATATGCTTTTAAATGCCCGATTCCTTCGTAAACCGGTTTTTCATAAATTTCCTTTTTATCATTAAAGATAACTTTCAGCACCGGAATCAATGCCACGAAAGAAAGCGTGCTAAAAAAAGCATACAGAATATTAAAAAATATGTTCAGATATGCGTGTTTTTTATACGGAAGCGCAAAAGGAAGTATTTTCTTGAAATTACTCATTAGATAATTTTAAGGTCAAGCAGTATATTTTTGATTTTTTCATCAAGAATCGCTTCGGTTTTCAAGGCATTTTCAACAGAATCAAGCGGGGCGTTTACACTTACATAGAATTTGATTTTTGGTTCTGTTCCGCTTGGGCGAGCCGCTATTTTTGCGCCATCTTCGGTATAATAAATCAATACATCTGATTTTGGCAAGTCGATAGCTTCTTCTTCTCCGCTAAATAGGTTTTTTGCAACTGAATTTTTATAATCTTCGACCATTACAACTCGTTGTCCTGCAATTTCTTTAAGTGGATTATTGCGTAAATCGACCATCATCTGGTTGATTTCTGCTAAACCTTCGATTCCTTTTTTGGTCAGTGAAACCAAATGTTCTTTATAAAACCCGAAATCAACATATAAATTTAAAAGCTCTTTATAGACTGAGCTTCCGTTTGCTTTTGCCTGAGCAGCAACTTCGCAGATTAATAAAGTCGCAGCAACCGCATCTTTATCGCGAACAGCATCGCCAACCATAAATCCAAAACTTTCCTCGCCGCCGCCAATGAATTGCAACTGTGGGAAATCCTTTATCATTTTGGCAATCCATTTAAATCCGGTTAAGCCAACTTTGCATTCAACATCATATCCTGTTGCAAGTTCAAGCATCATCGGTGTAGAAACAATTGTTGATCCGATAAATTGCTTACCGTTGATTTTTCCTTGTTTTTTCCATTGTTCCAGTAAAAATGCAGTCATCAGAACCATAGTCTGGTTTCCGTTCAGCAAAATCATTTTGCCTTCATCATTGCGAACAGCAACGCCAAGTCGATCACAATCAGGATCAGTTCCGACAACAATATCCGCGTTTAATTTATCGGCTAAAGCCAAAGCCATTGTCAACGCTTCAGGCTCTTCTGGATTTGGAGATTTTACAGTTGGAAAATCGCCGTTCGGTTCTGCCTGTTCCGGAACAATATGAACGTTTGTGTAACCTGCTTTTTCCAAAGTTTGCGGAACCGCTTTGATTGACGTTCCGTGCAACGAAGTAAAAACGATATTCAGATTTTCTTTTGCGGAAGCCGGAGTGTCAAAGCTCGCGTTTTCAATAGACGATTTTATGAATGCCTCGTCAATTTCAGTATCAATGTATTCGATTAGATTTTCGTTCGCCTGAAACTTGATTTCATCATATTTCAATGCTTCAATGGTCTTGATGATTTCACCATCTTGCGGTGGAACCAATTGTCCGCCATCTTCCCAATATACTTTATAACCGTTGTATTCCGGAGGATTGTGCGATGCTGTCAAAACTATTCCGGCCTGGCATTTTAAGTATTTTAATGCAAAACTCAATTCCGGTGTTGGGCGTAAATCAGAAAATAAATACACTTTTATCCCATTTGCCGAAAATACGTCGGCTACAACTTTCGCAAGCGTGTTGCTATTATGGCGGCAATCATATGCAATTGCGACTTTTAAATCCTTTCCGGGAAAAGCTTTATGCATGTAATCTGAAAGTCCTTGCGTATTTTTCCCAAGCGTATATTTGTTGATGCGATTTGTTCCGACGCCCATAACGCCACGCATTCCGCCAGTTCCAAATTCAAGGTTTTTATAGAAACTTTCTTCAAGGTCTTTTGGCGAAGAAGTCATCATTTCCGTAATTGCTTGCTGGGTTTCAGTATCAAAAACCGGCGTAAGCCATTCGTTTACTTTGTCTAAAATAGGTTGTTTTATTTCCATTTTTTTCTTTTATTTTTTGAAGCTATTCCCGCTTTTCACTCCAATCTTTTGTGTTATTACGAGGAACGAAGCAATAACACAAAAAGGATTTCCGTTGCAATCGGGGCTAGGTTTTGTTATAAATTCACAGTATCCGAAATCTTATATCTTTCTTCATTATTTTTCGTACGAAGAATAATCTCTCCAAGGAATCCGGCCAAAAACAATTGGGTTCCAATAATCATTGTGGCCAATGAAATATAAAACCACGGATTTTCTGTTACTTTTATTGTTGGATAATGATTGTAAAGCCTTATTAGCTTGTTGATTCCGATGAATCCCGCGGCTAGAAATCCGATAATGAACATTATTGAGCCTAAAGCGCCGAACAAGTGCATTGGTCGTTTTCCAAATCTCGAAATAAACCAAATCGTAATCAAATCTAGAAATCCGTTAATGAAACGTTCCATTCCGAACTTTGTCTCACCATATTTTCTTGCCTGATGTTTTACAATTTTTTCGCCTATTTTACCGAATCCGGCGTTTTTTGCCAGAACCGGGATATAACGGTGCATTTCGCCGGAAACTTCAATGTTTTTAACGACCACATTTTTGTAGGCTTTTAATCCACAGTTAAAATCGTTCAATTCAACACCCGAAGTTTTTCGTGCTGCCCAATTGAATAATTTTGAAGGAAGATTTTTGCTCACGACAGAATCGTATCTTTTTTTCTTCCATCCGGAAACCAAATCGAATTTCTGATTGGTAACCATGTCAAATAATTCCGGAATTTCTTCCGGATTATCTTGTAAATCAGCGTCCATCGTAATGATAACATCGCCAGTAGCTTTTGCAAATCCAGCGTGCAATGCTTGCGATTTCCCAAAATTTTTCAGGAAATGAATTCCTTTTACATTTGGGTTTTCATTGGAAAGTTTTTCGATTATCTGCCAGGAAGTGTCCGTACTTCCGTCATCTATGAACAGGATTTCGTAGCTAAAATTATGAGTTTTCATTACGGAAACAATCCAATTATGGAGTTCCTGCAATGATTCTTCTTCGTTTAGAAGCGGAATTACTATGGATAAATTCATTAATTAAAAGCTTTGTGGCTGTTCTTTTTTGACAATAGCGCCAATAATAAGGGAATATAATAGTCCGATGAAAGCATACATAACTAATATCGCCGGTACTACAATATAAGGCTCTGAGAATTTTTTCGCCATTGCCATGGACATTTCCAGTTGTTCACTGGTCATATTTGGTTGCTTCCTCAACATTTCTGTTTTTGCAAACTCTAATGTTTCTGCGGCAAATTCAGGGAAAATAAGATTAAATATTACACTGAAAATCCCAAAAACCAATCCGGCTATAAATGTTGTGGTAACGCCAATCTTTAAGCATTGTGAAAAAGAAATAAATCCGTGATTTACCTTCATTTTATAATTCGTACAGCCTAAATAAATGAAAACTATTGGTAGAATCAGATAATTTAAGAAATTGATTATTAATCCGAAACTCGTTTCTGCAAGACTTTGAAGTCCTATGACATAAGAGATTACGACTTCTAATATCATAATTACTCCAAAAAGAATTCCTAAAGGCAAGCCTGACTTCGCAGGAGAAACATTTTGATCCATGGTTTGTGTTTTGATTTAATCTACAAATATAATAAATCCGCTTATTCCATACGTCAAAAAAGTAATCGGATATTACTGAAAAAAAAGCAGCTAAAGATTTGATTATTAAAAAATATGTGTAAATTTGCAAACTCAAATAATAAAAGTAAAAACAAAAAGTTATATCGAGCTTATACCTTTTAAATAAAAGCCTCAAAGCAAAGTATAGCCAAAAAGAAAAATAAATTTATCATGAAAAAAGGAATTCACCCTGAAAATTACAGATTAGTTGCTTTTAAAGACATGTCGAATGACGAAGTTTTTATCACAAAATCTACTGCAGACACAAGAGAAACAATCACACACGAAGGAGTTGAATATCCTGTGATAAAAATGGAGATATCTAGAACATCACACCCATTTTACACTGGTAAATCTAAACTTATCGATACTGCAGGACGTATTGATAAATTCAAAACTAAATACGCGAAACACGTTAAATAATTTAACCGGTTTTTCAAAATACAGAAGCCTTCCAATATTGGAAGGCTTTTTTTATGGAATTTTTTGGTTAAGAATTTGGTCGAAAGCATATTCCAACTAAAAACTTTGTAACTTTGGAACCTATAACTTCATGCATAATTTTATGAACTACATACTTTTTGACGGAACAGTTAGAAATGCACTTTTACCTTTTACATTCACACGTCCGGTTGCTGACATAAGAATCGGAATCCTGACAATCCGCGAAAAGTGGGAAAAATACCTTGGGTCAACAACTACAACTTTAACAGAAGAATATCTGTCAGAGAAATTCCCAATGGTAGAAATGGAAGAAAATGTAATGATAAATGCATCTTTCCTGCCAAATGAAATTTTATCGGAAATTGTCAAAAACCTCGAGCCAAAACAAGCTATATTTAAAGGTGAAGAAGTTATCGCTTTTTTTACACAAGATACTCAGGAAGAAGTTGACTTTGATGCTTATGAAATCATAGAATATAAAGAAGATTGTTTGTTTGTGGCAAATCCGTGGGACATATTTTCTAAGAATGACGCGGCCTTACGTGAAGATTTCGAATTGCTCACCGAAGATCGCATATCGCAACCAATTCCGAAAAGCGTAAATGTGATTTCTCCGGAAAATGTTTTTATTGAAGAAGGCGCAAAGCTTGAATTTGTGACATTAAACGCTTCAACAGGACCGATTTATATTGGAAAAAAATCTGAAATTATGGAAGGTTCTATAATTCGAGGTCCATTCTCATTAGGCGAAGAAGCTTTAGTAAAATTGGGTGCAAAAGTGTATGGCGCTACAACCGTTGGTCCGCATTGCAGAATTGGCGGTGAAGTCAGTAACTCGGTACTTTTTGGATATTCAAATAAAGGTCATGATGGATTTTTAGGAAATTCAGTGTTAGGCGAGTGGTGTAATATTGGTGCCGATTCTAATAATTCAAACCTGAAGAATAACTACGAAGAAGTAAAATTATGGAGTTATGAAACGGAAGGATTTGCTAAAACCGGATTGCAGTTTTGTGGTTTGATGATGGGTGACCACAGCAAATGCGGAATCAACACAATGTTTAATACGGGAACTGTTGTTGGCGTTAGCGCAAATATTTTTGGAAGTGGATTTCCTCGCAATTTCGTTCCAAGTTTCTCTTGGGGCGGTGCTTCGGGATTTACAACCTATATCACTAAAAAAGCTTTCGAAACTGCTCGAATAGTAATGTCTCGTCGTCATGTGGATTTTGATGAAAAAGAGGCGAAAATTCTTGAGCACATTTTTGAGGAAACAAAAAAATGGAGAAAAGAGTAATATTTTAAACCATTAAGAAATTAAGTCTATTAAGAAAACTTAATGAACCTTAATTTCTTAATGGTAAAATTTTTAAATTCAATCCTTCTCAGCTTTTAAAAAATTTCCGCTTTTATCAAATTCCAGATCGAGATCTCCGGTTAAGTCGACGTCAACATCTTTATGTCCGTAATCGATGTGGGTGATTTTTCGATCCGGATAATTCTTTTTTACATAGCTTGTAATTTTCGGATCAATAAAAGCAGTCGGAATTGGTTTGTCTTTTCCGTCGACTTCACGGTAACTTCCGTCTTTCCAGAATTCGATTTCAATATCATCGGCTAAAATGACTTCATAGCCTTTTTCTCCGTGTTCGGCGTCTTTTTTGACTTTCTCGATAGCGTTGTCAGGAAAATGTTTTTTAAGGAATGCAACTGCTGGTTTTGGTAATTCCTCAATTGATATTTTTTTCTGTGCAGTAACTGATAATGCGATAAATAGCATTAAACAGCAAAAAACGTGTCTGATTTTCATAGTGTTGTAATTAGTTGTTGACCTAAAATTACAAAACTCAAACAGCTCAAACAATTTATTTAAGAAAGCTTTAATGCTTCCTGACTCTTTTTAAATTCACCATATTTAACGGATTTATTCCTAAACCTTCTACGTTTTTCAATGTAAATCGGGCGACTTTGTCATAAAAAAGAGGAATGATCGGTGCTTCATCAATAATAAGCTTGTCCATTTCGGCGTAAAGTGCATAGCGTTTTTCATTGTCGGTTTCTTTTGAAGCAAGTTCGTAAAGTCGATCAAATTCTGCATTTTTAAAATGTGTATAATTTGGTCCGTCAGGAGCAAAGTTTTTGCTGTAGAATAACGACAGATAATTCTCGGCATCCGGATAATCAGCAATCCAGCTCGCACGGAAAAACGAAACCTTTCCGGTAGAAATTGCTTGTCTTAAAGTTGAAGGCGGACTCACATCAACCTGAACATCCAACCCGATTTTCTGCCATTCGCGTTGCAGGAATTCGCCAATATCGATGTAAGTAGCATTTGTGCTTAACATGATTCTTGGGTTTTTATCTCCTGTCGATTTCTTATAATCCAAAACCAATTGGCGCGCTTTCTCATTGTCGAAATCATAACCTTTAATGTTTGCAAATCCGGGCAAACCTTTCGGAATCATTCCGTTTATTGCCGGAATTCCCATATTGTTCCGTAAGTATAAAACCAATTTCTGGCGGTCGAAACCATAATTTAACGCTTGGCGGATTCGTTTGTCTAACACTGCTTTGTCGCTTCCGTCCATGCGGAAACCAAGATATTCGGTATTCAAATATGGACCTGTAGTTAGATTAACGGTGTTCTTATATTTGGGTTGCAATTCACCTTTTTGTGTAAGAATCTCGTCTTTGTATGAAGGATCAAGTCCTGATGTGAAATCGAGTTTCCCTTGAACAAACTGCAAAAAACCGCTTTGACGATCCGGTAAGAATGTAATCGCAACAGCTTCAAGATACGGAAGACGAATTCCATTTTCATCTTTCTCGAAATACAGCGGATTTTTGCGCAACACTAATTTTACATTTTCTTCCCAAAGTTTAAAATAAAATGGCCCGGTGCCGACAGGATTGGAACGAAAATCACTTCCATAGAAATCGACTGCTTCTTTTGGAACGACCGATGCGTATTTCATGGCCAATAATCCCAAAAATGCCGGAAACGCTTTGGTCAATTTTATTTCGAAAATACTATCATTTTGCGCTTTGAGACTTTCAACATTCTGCAAAATCCAACTTCCCGGCGAAGCTACTTTTTCGTCGAGTAAGCGTTTTAAACTGTATTCGACATCTGATGCTTTTACGGTTCTTGTGCTGTCTTTTCCGAAAACCGCATTTTTATGGAAATAAACGTCGTTGCGAATGGTGAATGTATAGTTTTTTCCGTCTTTGGAAATGGTCCAGGATTTGGCAATATCGGGTTGTATTTTAAGACTGTCGTCGAGTTGCACGAGTCCGTTGTACAATTGATTGCACGGCCAGATAATTGCCTGGTTTTTAGAAAATGCCGGATCAAGTGTACTTACGTTCGCAATCTCATTATAGCGGAAAACAAGGTTGTCGCGGTTTTCATTTGTTTGTTTGGTACACGAAACAAAAGTTATGATTATACAAATTATTGATACGTAGCGAATTATAAATTTCATCAAACCAATTTTTGTGTGTAAATTTGCAGGCTCATTAGCAGAATGTAAATATAGTAAAATGAAGCTGTAAATTGTTATTTTTTGCAGCGACCGCGTTAGGGATTGAAGCGAAAATCCTTTTTTGTTAATCAAGAGTTTATCGAAACAGATAAATTGCCAACAAAAAAGATTGCAGCAAAAAGCCCGACCCAAAGGGTAACGCCCAAACAATAATATGGAAAAGAAAAAAGTTGCTTTTTATACGCTGGGTTGTAAACTGAATTTTTCAGAAACTTCTACAATTGCACGCAGTTTTCAGGACGAAGGTTTTGATCGTGTAGATTTTGAGGAAGTGGCCGATATGTATGTGATTAACACGTGTTCAGTGACTGAAAATGCTGATAAGCAATTCAAGCAGATTGTAAAAAAGGCTATGAAACTCAATGATAAAGCGTTTGTTGCTGCGGTTGGCTGTTATGCGCAATTGAAACCGGAGGAATTGGCGGCTGTTGATGGTGTTGATTTGGTTTTGGGCGCGACAGAGAAATTTAAGATCACTGATTATATCAACGATCTGTCTAAAAATGACATGGGTGAAGTGCATTCGTGCGAGATTGTTGAAGCTGATTTTTATGTTGGAAGTTATTCGATTGGCGACCGAACCAGAGCGTTTTTGAAAGTTCAGGACGGTTGCGATTATAAATGCACGTATTGTACGATTCCGCTGGCGCGTGGTATTTCACGAAGCGATGCGTTGGAAAATGTGCTGAAAAATGCAAAAGAGATTTCGCAGCAAAATATCCGGGAGATTGTATTAACCGGTGTGAATATTGGCGATTACGGAAAAGGAGAATTCGGCAATAAAAAACACGAACATACTTTTTTGGAACTGGTTCAGGAACTGGATAAAGTGGAAGGAATCGAGCGTTTGCGAATTTCATCGATCGAGCCGAATTTACTGAAAAACGAAACGATAGATTTTGTTTCGAAAAGTCGCACTTTTGTGCCGCATTTCCATATTCCGTTACAGTCGGGAAGCAATGAGATATTGAAGAAAATGAAGCGCCGTTATATGCGTGAACTATATTTTGATCGTGTTTCAAAAATCCGCGAAGTCATGCCGCATGCGTGTATTGGCGTTGATGTGATTGTTGGTTTTCCTGGTGAAACCGACGAGCTTTTTCTGGAAACCTATAATTTCCTGAATGAGTTGGATATTTCGTACTTGCACGTTTTTACCTATTCGGAGCGTGATAATACTGAAGCGGCTGTGATGGATGGAATTGTTCCGGCAAATGTCCGTGCAAAACGAAGTAAAATGTTGCGCGGATTATCGGTTAAAAAACGCCGTGCTTTTTATGAAAGCCAGTTGGGAACGCATCGTACCGTTTTATTTGAAAGCGAAAATAAAGAAGGTTACATTCACGGTTTTACCGAAAATTATGTGAAAGTAAAAACGCCGTGGAACCCGGAATTGGTAAATACATTACACGAAATTACGTTGACACGAATTGATGATGATGGAAGTGTGAGAATGGAATTTGCTAACGTTTTGATTTGAAACATTAAGAGATTAAGCTAATAAGCTTAATGAAACTTAATACCTTAATGTTTCAAAACTAATATTTATAATGAAATTTGATCTTCGTAATCCTGAAAACCGAATTTCCATATTGTTCAATAAACTCAAATTTATTTCGTCCGGGTTGTTCTAAACTGATAATGTTTTCGGCACTGATTTCATAATACCGACCTTTGCCTTCAATCATAAAACGATTTCCTTTTTTACGATACGCCGAACGCACGAGGTTAAATTCAGAAATATTCCACGTTGCTAAATCAGCATTTTCAGAGTCAGTTCCGGAATAAATCCCTTCGGTGATCTCTGTTTTACAACCGTAATATTTCTCGATGTTTTCGAAAAATTGTAGAATTTTAGAATTGACTTCTTCCCGACTCATTATAATTCTGCTAAATTTTAATTCCCGGTGGAAGTAAATCTTTATACGTCGTATTTTTTCTGAAAAAAGCAGCGACTTTAGGGAAAATCGGAACAACTTTTAGCTTTCGTTCGTATGCGATTTCCATGATTTGTTTGAGTAAATCACTTATAAATTCCTCATTTTCGAAACCATCAGGAAGATTAATCCGCGTTAGGAAAATTTTCTTTTCCTGGAACGAATATTCTACTGTGATTAATTTTCCGTTTAATGTCGTTTCAAACTGTCTTGAAAAACTATTGTCTTTAATTTCCATGTTTTTTTATTTAATTGTGTGACATCGGAATTTCGATTAAAAGTATCTTTGAATCCTGCTGCATATTGATTTCGAAGCTTTCGGATTCTGTGATTCCAAGGGCATCCCTTTTTTGCAACGTTTGATTCCCAATTTCAATTTCCCCTCCAAGCAAAAATACATATACGCCATTTTCGGGAACCTGAATAGTGTATGTAATGGATTTTCCACTATCGAAAATACCTAAATTGAAGAAGGTTTGCTGATATACCCAAAGTGCATTTCCATCATTTTTATCAAACGGAGAAACTACATTTACAAAAGAATTCCTGTGGTTTTCAAGATCAAAAGCTTTCTGGTCATAGCGAGGTTCAACATTTTGCTTTTCCGGGAAAACCCATAATTGTAATGTTTTCGCCTGTTCACTTTTGCTCGCGTTCATTTCTGAATGTAAAATTCCAGTTCCGGCACTCATAACCTGGACTTCTCCAAAACGGATCACACCTTCATTTCCCATACTGTCGCGGTGTTGTAAACCACCTTCCAACGGAATTGTAATAATTTCCATGTTGTCATGTGGATGTGTGCCAAATCCCATTCCGGCTGCAATTGTGTCATCATTTAAAACACGCAACAATCCAAATTGTATTTTTTTAGGGTTAAAGTAACTTCCGAAAGAAAAGGAAAAATTGGCCTTAAGCCATCCGAAATCTGCTTTGCCGCGTTCGGCCGACGGATATAATTCTGCTTTCATAATTTATTGATAATTTAAACCCGAAACCGCAATAATTTCTTTCGAAAACAAGTATTTTTATGCAAATTTCGGCATAAAATTTCTTTTTTGCTGTTAGTGTAGCGTTAAAACAATAATGATGAATAAAATACCGGTTTATTTTATGCCAGGTTTGGCTGCGAGTTCTACAATTTTCGAGCGGATTTTGCTGCCGGCAGAATTTGAAGTCATTCTTCTGGAATGGGAAATTCCGTTAAATAATGAAAGTCTTTCAGATTATGCCAGACGGATTACTGAAAAAATCGTTCATAAGAATCCGGTTTTAATCGGGGTTTCTTTTGGCGGAATTCTGGTTCAGGAAATGTCGAAATTCGTTGATGCCCGAAAAGTGATTATCATTTCGAGCGTAAAATGCAATCTGGAATTTCCTCGCCGAATGAAAATGGCAAAGTCCACAAAAGCATACAAACTCATTCCGATGCAATTGTTTGTTAATATTGAAAACCTGGCAAAATTTTCTTTTGGGGATAAGATCAATCAACGTATAAAGTTATACGAAAAATTTCTCGCCGTTCGTGACAAGCATTATCTTGAATGGGCGATTGAGCAAGTAATTTTATGGGAAAGATGCGACATCGATAAAAGTGTTATCCATATCCACGGCGACCAGGATGAAGTTTTTCCAATAAAATATATAGAAAATTGTATCGTTGTAAAAGGAGGAACACACATTATGATCCTCAACAAATTTAAATGGCTCAATGAAAACCTGCCAAAAATCATTTTAGAAAAATAAAATCAAAATATATGAATACAATAAAAAAAATAGCAACCATAGCATCTGTAGTCTTAGTAAGCGGAAGCTTGATTTATGCGGTTTCCGGAGATGTAAAGAAAGAAATTGTAAAATCGGAAAAAAACTACATTCCGACTTCAGTTGATTTTGCCGGAGAAATTACGCCGCTAAATATAGCTGATGTAAAAGAGCGTTTTGAACGAGAATTGCTTGTAAACGCCAATCTTGATGCCTCGACTTTATTGATTATCAAAAGAGCAAATCGTGCGTTTCCGATAATCGAGCCCATTTTAAAACAATATAATGTTCCTGATGATTTCAAATATCTGGCTGTAGCCGAAAGCGCTTTGATGAACGCAACTTCATCTGCCGGAGCAAAAGGATTCTGGCAATTTATGCCGGCAACTGCAAAAGAACGCGGAATGGAAGTAAACGACGAAGTTGACGAGCGCTATCACCTAGAAAAATCGACTATTGCAGCCTGTAAATATTTAGTCGATGCAAAAAACAGATTGGGTACATGGACAATGGCTGCGGCTTCCTATAACGGCGGGCTTGGCGGAGTAAACAAACAAATAACGATTCAAGGTGTCAATAATTATTATGATCTGCTTTTGACGGATGAAACGCATCGCTATGTTTTCAGGATTTTGGCATTGAAAGAAATATTGAAAAATCCGACCTTATATAATTTTAATGTTTCTCCGGAGGAATTATACCAGAATATTCCAACCCGAAAAGTTGAAATTGATTCGGCAATCACCGATTTAGCCGCTTTCGCCAAAGAACAGGGGATCAATTATAAAATCCTGAAAATCCATAATCCGTGGCTACGTAATAAAAAACTGACAAACGCCGGAAGAAAAAAATATGTTCTTGAAATTCCGACAACCGGATATTAATAACGTTTAATTATTCTGGATTTCGATGATAGTTAAAACTAAAAAGCCATTCAGTTACGAATGGCTTTTAAAATATCATAAAAATCAACTAGATTTTCTTCATCTGGTCTTTCATCATTTTGATTTGTTCTTTCAGCAAACCTTGTTTGTCTAACTTTTTAGCTTCATTCAAAAGATTTGTTGCTTCGAGTTTTCTTCTGCGTGTCATTGCAACGCCGGCAAGGTTTAATTTTGCAATCGCAATATCTGTATCCATTGATAATCCAAGCTCAATTGCTTTTTTGAAATGCTTTTCGGCAGCCGTGATATTGGTCTGCGAAAGCATTAATCCATGTAAATATTGATAATAACCTTGTTGTTTTCTAACCAAAGCTGTTTCTGGATTTTTGATAAATGCCAGCCATTTTTGCGCTCCCGGGAAATCTTGTTTTCGTAACTTTAAAAAAGCTAATAATATGAATTCATTCTTAAAATAAAGAAAAACGAAAATCAATGAAAATAAAATCAGGAAAATTCCGTTTCCGATTTCACCTTCCGTAAATTGCCAAATCGCAGTTGCCACAAGCAACGCCGTAATAAAAAGTTTAATATTTTTGTTATACATGATAATATTTATAAGGCTGCAAAGATAGTAAAATCAATTAAAAATATTTTTACAAAACTACTTGCCAGAAAAAAAAACCTTTGTATATTTGCACTCGGTTTCAGAATAACACCTGATCATTCCCGATAATAAGATATATAATAGATTTTAAAGATACAAAGCAATGAGCAAAAGAACGTTTCAACCATCGAAAAGAAAAAGAAGAAATAAGCACGGATTTATGGACAGAATGGCTTCTGCAAATGGAAGAAAAGTGCTTGCTCGTCGTAGAGCTAAAGGAAGACACAAATTGACTGTATCTTCAGAGCCAAGACACAAAAAATAATGATTAGATTTTCTAATTCATATCAAGCCGTTACTTTTATTAGTAGCGGCTTTTTTTTAAACCTGTTTATAAGATTTTATAATTTTTTGAAGCTATTTCCCGCTATCCGTTACAATCTTTTTAATTTTACATTTCGCAAGCTCAATGCAAATTAAAAAGGATTTTCACTGCTATCGGGGCTAGGGCTTTAACTTCAACATTGAACATTCGTTAATCAAAGTCCAACGTCAAAAATATTGAACAGATGAACAAAAATTTTGAATGTTGAAATTGAGTAGCATATAATACAACAACACACAATCCAAGAAGTCTAACAATCTAAAGATCTAAGAAGTCTAAAATCTAACTACAATGCCAAAAGACAACTCAATCAAATCGGTTCTAATAATAGGTTCAGGTCCAATCGTAATCGGCCAAGCGTGCGAATTTGATTATGCCGGTTCGCAATCGGCGCGTTCCATACGTGAAGAAGGAATCGAAGTCATCCTGATCAACTCGAATCCTGCGACCATCATGACCGATCCATCCATGGCCGATCATGTTTACTTATTGCCGCTTACCACAAAATCAATCATCCAAATCCTAAAAGAGCATCCGCAAATTGATGCGGTTTTACCAACAATGGGTGGGCAAACAGCGTTAAACCTTTGCCTAGAGGCTGATGAAAAAGGAATTTGGAACGACTTTAATGTAAAATTAATTGGTGTTGATATCAATGCGATTAACATTACCGAAGACCGCGAACAATTCAAGCAACTACTCGAAAAAATAAACGTTCCAACCGCACCTGCAAAAACAGCAACTTCATTTTTAAAAGGAAAAGAAATCGCACAGGAATTTGGTTTTCCGCTTGTAATCCGTCCGTCATTTACACTCGGCGGAACCGGAGCTGCTTTCGTTCATACCAAAGAAGAATTCGACGAAAAACTTACTTACGGTTTGGAAATGTCGCCAATTCACGAAGTCCTTATTGATAAAGCCTTAATCGGCTGGAAAGAATACGAACTCGAATTATTGCGCGATAAAAACGACAATGTTGTCATCATCTGTTCCATCGAAAACATGGATCCAATGGGAATTCATACCGGAGATTCAATTACGGTTGCTCCGGCAATGACTTTATCCGATTCAACATTCCAGAAATTACGTGATATGGCGATTTTAATGATGCGTTCTATCGGGAATTTTGCCGGAGGATGTAACGTACAATTCGCAGTTTCACCCGATGAAAAAGAAGATATCGTAGCAATTGAAATCAATCCGAGAGTTTCAAGATCGTCTGCATTAGCTTCAAAAGCAACGGGTTATCCGATTGCAAAAATCGCATCGAAACTCGCTTTGGGTTACAATCTTGATGAACTGCAAAACCAGATTACCAAATCAACTTCGGCTTTATTTGAACCGACATTAGACTATGTAATCGTAAAAATTCCACGCTGGAACTTTGATAAATTTGAAGGCGCCGACAGGACCTTAGGGCTTCAGATGAAATCCGTTGGTGAAGTAATGGGAATCGGGCGCTCGTTTCAGGAAGCGTTGCACAAAGCGACACAATCACTTGAAATCAAACGCAATGGACTTGGAGCTGACGGAAAAGGCTACAAGAATTACGAGCAAATTATAGAAAAACTCACTTTTGCGAGTTGGGACAGGGTTTTTGTAATTTACGATGCAATCGCTATGGGAATCCCATTAAGCCGCATCCACGAAATCACTAAAATAGATATGTGGTTCCTAAAGCAGTACGAGGAATTATACGCTTTGGAAAAACAAATTTCCACCTATAAAGTCGATACACTTCCAAAAGAATTATTGCTCGAAGCGAAGCAAAAAGGTTACGGAGACCGCCAAATTGCACACATGATGGGTTGTCTGGAAAGTCAGGTGTACAAGCTTCGTGAAGAAATGAACGTGAACCGCGTTTATAAATTGGTCGACACTTGTGCGGCTGAATTTAAGGCGAAAACGCCATATTACTATTCGACTTTTGAAGCTGAAATTGAAACCGCCGACGGAACAAAATACGTTTCAAACGAAAGCATCGTTTCCGACAAAAAGAAAGTCGTTGTTCTTGGTTCAGGACCAAACAGGATAGGGCAGGGTATCGAATTTGACTATTCCTGTGTTCACGGCGTTCTGGCAGCAAAAGAATGCGGCTATGAAACTATCATGATCAACTGTAATCCTGAAACGGTTTCAACCGATTTTGATACGGCTGATAAATTATATTTCGAGCCGGTTTTTTGGGAACACATTTACGACATTATCCGACATGAAAAACCGGAAGGGGTAATCGTTCAGCTTGGAGGTCAAACAGCTTTGAAACTTGCTGAAAAATTATCCAAATATGGAATCAAAATCCTTGGAACCAGTTTTGACGCCTTAGATTTAGCCGAAGATCGTGGAAGATTTTCAGAATTGCTGACCGAATTAAAAATTCCGTTTCCACAATTCGGAATTGCGGAAACTGCAGATGAAGCTTCTGCGCTCGCAGATATTTTAGATTTTCCGTTGTTGGTTCGTCCGTCGTATGTTTTAGGCGGTCAGGGAATGAAAATCGTAATCAATAAACAGGAGCTCGAAGAACACGTAATCGACTTATTAAAAAATATTCCTGGAAATAAACTGCTTTTAGATCATTATCTTGACGGAGCAATTGAAGCCGAAGCAGATGCGATTTGCGATGGTGAAAATGTATACATCATCGGAATCATGGAGCACATTGAGCCGTGCGGAATTCATTCTGGTGATTCGAATGCGACTTTGCCTCCGTTTAATTTGGGTGAATTTGTGATGCAACAAATTAAGGATCATACTAAGAAAATTGCTTTGGCATTGCAAACCGTCGGTTTAATTAACATCCAGTTTGCGATAAAGGACGATACGGTCTATATCATTGAAGCAAATCCAAGGGCATCAAGAACGGTTCCGTTTATCGCAAAAGCGTATGGCGAGCCGTATGTGAATTATGCTACTAAAGTGATGCTTGGAGAAAATAAAGTAACTGATTTTAAATTCAATCCACAACTTAAAGGCTATGCTATTAAGCAACCCGTGTTCTCATTCAGCAAATTCCAAAATGTAAATAAAGCGCTCGGTCCGGAAATGAAATCGACAGGAGAAAGCATTTTGTTTATCGACGATTTGAAAGACGATCAGTTTTATGAATTGTATTCGAGACGGAAAATGTATTTGAGTAAATAACTTGAATCCTTCAAAATAAAAAAAATCCCTTTCAAAAGAGAGGGATTTCTTTATTTTTTGAAAAGCGTCTTTATCGGAATATGCTATGATTTTACAAACGGTAATCCGTCGCCGCCTTCAAGAAGCGCAAACAAGCTGGCTATAAAAGCATTCCAGCCTTTTTCACAAACAGAAAAACATTCAGCTTCTGGTGTTAGGCCTTCGTGCAGTATCCCGACTTTTGTAGCGAAATCCTGTGGCAGGATACTCCAAATTACTTTTGTCCCGATCCATTCGGTTTTATTTTTTATTTCAGGAATGTCGATATATTGATCGGTACAACGCCAGATGATGGTATTTTCATCTGTTGATTCTATTCTGAATTTCTTAAAAGTCTTGTCAAATCGGACCATGAATTCATCGTTAGGCTTTTCGGAACTGCCTTCAAAGTCGGTGCTCCACCATTGTGGGATTTTTTTTGTAAGGGATTCAAATACTTCAGCAGCACTTTTATTTACAACAAAACTGTTGGTATAGTTAGTAGTCATGAGGATTTAGATATTAAAAAAAGCCCCGATATCGGGACTTTCTGTTTTATAACGAAGATAATTATTTTTTCAGGAATTTCTTGGAATATGGTTTCCCGATTTCATTTTTCAATAGAACGATATAGGTTCCTGTTGGTAATGAACGAATGTCAATTGATTTGTTTTTTACTTCCGGCGATGCTACTTTTTTACCAGCAATATCGAAAACTTCAGCAGAAATAATTTGGCTGTCATTTGATGGGAAGGTAAAATGTAGGTAATCAGACGTTGGATTCGGGTATAAACTAAAGGCAGTATTTGTTTTATCATCAATACTTAATGTAGAACTTTCCACTACTTTAATAGTTTTATTAATTGTTGGATTTAGGATTTCGTCAACAATTCCTGAAGGCCAGGTGATTGTTAATTTAGTAACTGAATCTGCTGTTCCAATTCCGAAATGAGTGTTAATTGTACTCATGAATTCGAAACCTTCGCCACTTCTTACATCTCTGATTTTAGAACCAAATGCTCCTGTAATTTCAATTCGCGCTCCAATGCCATTACTGTTACTTTCAACGCCTTTTAACACGATCTTCATCCAGTTGTTATTATTTGGAATTCCATAGCGAATAGTGCTTCCGGTTAGAATATCCAAAAAGCCATCATCATTTAAATCGCCCACAGCACCAACACTCATGGAAGCATAATTGGTAGGTTCAAAAACGCCATTACCTTTATTAAACATGATTTTATTGCCGCTTCCCATAACATCTACGAATCCGTCATTGTCAAAATCATAAGCGATATAATCCCTGTTCATTGAAGTATCAGTATCCCATCCTGAACCGGCAGTAATATTGGTGTATGGTTCTTCAACATTATTGGTTTTGTCAAGATTATTCCTGAAAAGCATTGATCTCACATCGCCATTAGAACCGATTAATATATCCATATCACCGTCATTATCAAAATCAGCAACCGCCGATGACCATGAACTTACGGGAGTAACATTAATCTGAGCTTGCGCTGAAATATCAGTAAATACGCCGTTTCCGTCATTTCTATGAAGTTCACATGCAGGTCCGGAACATTTTGATATGAATAAATCTAAATCTCCGTCATTATCAAAATCTGTCCACAATGAAGCATAATTACCGCCGCTTGGAATGATTCCTAACATATAAGCTCCGGGAGTTACACCTGATTGGTAATATGTAAAATCGGCATTGCTTCCTCCCTGATTTATATAGTAAACGTTTGGATCGATATCGTGGCATGAAAACGCATCCAAGTTTCCATCATTGTTAATGTCAACAAAATTCGTGCGTTGGCAGAAAATATATTGTCCGGGTTTATGACTTGTATAAGCAGTTCCGGTGCTGTTTGATTTCCAGAAAGTAACGCCGTTAGTGTTTCCCAGAAGCAAATCATTAAAACCGTCTTTATTGTAATCGCCTGCAGCAATACTCCAGTCCGGCATTAAGCTTGGTCCAGGTACTGTAAAATCAGTGATTGTGAATGTTCCGCCATCTCCCTGATAGTGTATTCTTAAATTGTTGTTGCTAACTCCAACAATATCATCTTTCCCATCGCCATTCATATCTGCTACACAAATGTTAAACTGACTGTTGACCGTGCTGATGCTTTGTGTAGTGTAGTTTACAGGAACGACAATCAATTCTTCACTTAATTTAAAATCAAAACCCGCGGCACTCCATCTATTGTCCCAAACGATGTAATATTTTGTGCCTGGAAATACTTCGAAAGTTTTCTTGGAAAGATTGGAATTTGTGTTACCGGAATTACAAGCTATTGTACCGGAGTTATCATCACTAGTAACACACGTTAGTGTTCCAGAGCAAGAACCTGTATATACGCTAAAACGGGTGTCTTTGCAGATATTGACCATTAAATCAGAAGATATGGTCACTTTGTAATGCTGTGTTGGCGTATAGGAATACCATTTTGCTAAAGAAGTGTTAGAGCAAGAAGTCGTTACGTTGGTTCCATCAATTGCATTTACCGTTGTTGTTCCTGCGGTAATTGGAATTGCGTTAAAACAAGGACTTGGAATGAAAGGTGCTTCCGTCAATTGAAAAATGAATCCTTCTGAATTATCCCATCTGTTATCCCAGACAATGTAATAAGTTGTTCCTGCAAATACGTCAAATGTTTTTTTGGATAAATACGTAAAAGTATTGTTACCATTGTTACACGCTAAGTCACCGGAATCATCGTCGCCAGAATAGCATGTCAGACCAGAGCAATTGCCGGTATAGACATTAAAACTGGTGTCTTTACATATATTTTCTGTTAAGTCAGTTGTAATCGTAACGCTGTAATTTTGAGTTGGAATGTATTTATACCACTCAGCATTGCCTGCGTTTTGTGAACATGGCGAGTTCCCGGCGCCATTTATCTCGCCAACCGTTGTTATTCCGGTTGTTACCAGTAATGCGGTTTCGCAACTGTTTTGCGCTTTGGCTTGTTGAAATCCAAAGCAGAGTAGTAGCAGTAAGATTTTTGTATAAACATTACGGAGCATTTCTAGGGTAAAGTTCAGTTTCATTTTATCAGGTATTTAATTTGTAGCTGTGTTTTTAATTGCATCGTTCCAGTGAATTAATCCAGTCGCGTATCAGTTTGACTCCTTCATCGTGGATCATTGTTCTTCCATGCAGTGGCATTCTGTATGTTTCATTGGTTGTATTTATTCGATAATATAACATCGAATTGTCAATTTTTTGTGGTGTTACGATTTTACCCAATGTTGCAGGAAAACCTTGCATGTCCTGAGTATTCACGCAAACGCCCATATTTTCTCTGTTGTCAGCAGTTTCACTAAAGGCAAAACGCATCGGTCTGTAATCACAATGCCTGTCATTTTGATGACAATGCGCGCAATTGATGTCAACATACGAGCGTGCTCTCATATCAAGTGATTTTGATGCGTCGTTATAATTGATTGTAGTATTATTCACTGTTGGCAAACTAAAATTTCCTTCCAGATAACCCTTCTCAATCCATTTTGTAAGTTGGTTTTGCGAGCCGGTATCATAGAGATAATTGAAATTAAGGTTTTGCGGTTTTATCCCGATCGGAATGTTGATAGTTGTTTCTGTAGTGCCGACGAATGCCCTTGCTTTGTGGCATACGATACATTGTGCTTCTGATGGAATTCGATATTCGGCACTTTTAATAATGTCGTTTTCATCTTTCCAAGTTACTGTTGTAAAGCTTCCGGCCATATTATAAGTAGCTTCAGTCTGCTCTTCATTCCAAACATAATTCGCAAAAATCCATCCTGTAGATTTTCGGATCATGATTCGGGTTTCTATAATTCTAGAACTGCCTGCCGGACTTACATTTTGCACATTGTCATAATAAAATGTTTTGATAAGCGCGGCTCCAACCGGTAATTCAAGAACAGTTCCATCGCTATTATACGTTGCTTTAGTATCTTTTGGAAGCCAGATAAAACGTTTTTTGTGCGCATAATCTGTAAATAACGAGCTTGCTGGTTCATACGGAAGAACATCCAGTTCCGGTTTCTGATCCTTCATATCGTCTTTAAAAAAATGATAATCAGATAATTTCGGGTAAGGAATTTTAGTCAGATCTACTGTAACCGGTGAAACAATTGGAGTTGGTATAACTGGTACATATTCGTCTTCCTTATCCTTGGAACAGGAGATTAATGCAATTGTTAAGAAAATGTAAAAGGTAAGTTGTAAGTAATTGTGTTTCATAGAATTTTAAAAATGCTGACCAAAAATAATAAATATTTGCAAACATTCACAATTATTCTGAGGTATATATTTTTTAAAAAATAAATAAAGGAATTATCCTTAATGAAATAACTTTAAAAATCAGGATATGATAATTCGAATTCCATAATAATAAGGTAATTTACTTAAATAAATTAAGGAAAAGATACTTGTACATTGTAGTTTTTCAAGCCTTCTATTGCATTGGCTGAAGTAAAGTCGAATTTCTGCTCGTGCAGATTACGGTCTTTCTTTTGCGCAATTTGTTTTAAGCAGTTATAAAACCGCCTTACTTCGTCTAAATTTGAAATAATTAATCCTGGAACTTGGGTGTTTTTTTCGTTTTCATCTTTCGCAACCATTGTAAAATAAGAGGAATTGCAATGCTTTACTTCTCCGGTCCGGATATTTTCTGATTCAACGCGGATTCCAACAATCATAGAACTTCTGCCGGTGTAATTTACGCTTGCTTTCATCGTAACCAGTTCGCCAATTTCAATCGGATTCAGGAAATCAACCGTGTCAACAGAAGCTGTTACGCAATAGTAGCCGGAATATTTTGACGCCGATGCAAACGCAATCTGATCCATTAGCGATAAAATATAGCCACCATGAATTTTGCCGCTGAAATTACTATGCGACGGCAGCATCAATTCGGAAATTGTAACATAGGATGAGGCAACAGTTTTGAATGACATATCAGAAAATTAAAATTCGGTTTCTTCGTTTTCAGCTCTTTTCAGGATATTTTCAGGAAGCGCTTTCTTAGCTTTCGCACCCATTTTCTTGAGTTTTTCCACACTTGTAATGAGGTTTCCTTTTCCATCGGTCAATTTATTCATCGCGTCGGAATAGCCGGATTTTGCATCGTCCATTTTTTTTCCGACAACGATCAGGTCGTTCAGCAATCCGTAGAATTTATCGTATAAAGCTCCCGCTTGCCGTGCAATTTCATATGCGTTTTCCTGCTGTTTCTGATTTGCCCACATGCTGTCAATCGTGCGTAATGTTGCCAGTAATGTTGATGGCGTTACGATTACGATGTTTTTTTCAAAAGCACGATTGTACATTGTTGTGTCTTCATTTAGCGCTAATGCAAAAGCCGGTTCAATTGGGATAAAAAGCAATACGAAATCGGGACTTTCAATTTGGTACAAATCGTGATAATTCTTTTCGCCCAATTGTTCAACATGGCGTTTTATAGCATTTACATGTTCTTTTAAATAGACAGTTTTTAAACCTTCATCTTCCTCGTTAATATAGCGTTCATAAGCTGTAAGCGTAACTTTTGCATCGACGATCATCTTTTTCCCGTCGGGCAGATTGATTACGACATCCGGAAATACCCGAACACCATCAAGTGTAACGTGGCTTTGCTGGACGAAATATTCGCGGTCTTTTTCCAGGCCGGATTTTTCAAGAACACGCTCGAGAACGAGTTCACCCCAATTTCCCTGCATTTTGCTGTCGCCTTTTAATGCTTTTGTCAGATTGATGGTTTCAGTGCTCATTTTTTCGTTCATTTCCCGAAGCCCCAGAATTTGCTGGCGCAGAGCAGCGTGATAATCAATGCTTTCCTTGTGCGTGTCTTCTACTTTTTTCTCGAACAATTGAATTTTATCCTGTAATGGCGATAAGATATTCTTCATATTCTCACGATTCTGTTCGGTAAATTTGGTCGATTTCTCTTCAAGGATTTTATTCGCCAGATTCTCAAATTCTTTTGTGAATTTTTCCTGTAGCTTTTCTACTTCTTGTTTTTGCTCGGCATTTCGTTCCCAAAGGTTTTCAAAATCGGTTTCCTTTTTAGATAGTTGTATCGCGAGCGCATCTCTTTCAGTACGGATTGATTCTCTTTCGGTGATTAAATGCTGTTGTTGTTTTTCGGCTGTAGCCTTATCTGTAAAATATTGTTCTTTCAGATTGTTATGCTGTACGTTAAGACCGATAAGTTTTTCTTCGAGGACGTTTTTATCGGTTTGAAACCGTGCCGAAAAAATCAATTTTCCAAGAAAAATACCTATTGCTAGTCCTGAAATCAGGGCAATTATTACTGTAACCGAATCGTTCATTTTAAAATTATTTGTGGAAAGTAAATGTAAGCAAACTAATCAATAATTTCAATCCGGGGAAAAGTTTTCAAAAAAAACGGCTCTCAATGAAAGCCGTTCTAGTAATCGTATTTTGAAGTTTTACGCTTTTGAGAAAAAGTGTTCTCCAGGAAAAACTTATTTATTTTTTGCCGCTGTTTGAGCAGCATTGGGATATTAATTAAAATGCCAATTATCGAGATCATAATCAGGATAACCAAAAGGCTCATGTATATAATGTAATTCAGATCACTACTATATTTCATATCGATTACAAAGAAATAACCGGCTGAAAATAAAACCAAAGTGGATAAAATTAATGACAGGATTTTCATAAGCGTTTGGTTTAACAAGCGATTAGTAAGTTTAAACTCATTAATCTGTAAATTATTGTTTTAATTAAGAAAAAATTAAAATAAAAACGACCTCGAAATGAAGTCGTTCTTACAATTGAGTTGAGTTAGATTTAAGATAAGCCGAAATGTCTGTCGAAACTTTCATTACGGATGCGTTTTTGCGAATAGCTGTTATACATTAATGTGCGTACTTTTCGTCTTTGTCTGATTATTAATGGCAGGTTTATCAACATTCCAACAATGCAAATCAGCATTAATATCACAAGAAGAGCCATATATATTAAGTAGTTCATTTCTGTTGCAATCCTGAAATCGGTTACTAAAAAATAACCTGTCACAACAAATACGAGAATCGATAGTAGTAGAGAGAAGACTTTCATAATATTTGATTTTGGTTAATAATTACATTGGCTAAATTACTACAATACAAATGTTAAATTCTTTCATAATTTTAAGATAATATTATACAATTCACTCAGTCGTACAATTTTAGAAATAGAATACTGCTTCAACAGAACAAAAACAACACCTCAATATTCTTACGAATTGAAAATGAAGCGTTTTAAAACCGATGTATCAGCGCGGGAACGAAATATCCGATTTTACATCTTGCTTATGAAAAATGTTTATACGGAGATTTTAAGCCTTATTTTTGGTATTTTAGTTTGAAAATTAAACTTCAATTCGTTTCCATCTTCCTTTTTTGAACAAAAAGAAACTCACGATTGTTATTGTTGTTTCGGCAACCGGAATTGCAATGAAAACTCCGGTTGGACCCATTTTAAAGTATTTTGCCAGCAAATATGCCAATGGAATCTGGAAGAACCAAAACCCGAAAAGATTTACCCATGTTGGTGTTTTCGTATCTCCGGCACCATTAAATGCATTGATCATTACCATTCCAATTCCGTAAAATACATATCCTAAGGCTATAATCCGAACGGCTTCTACTGCAATATTCTGAACATCCGAATCATTAGAGAAAAATCCCACAAGGATTTCTGCTCCTAGCAATGAAATTAACATCACCGATCCCATGTAAATAACATTGTATTTTGCGGTTTTCAAAACAGCTTCTTCCGCACGATTAACTTGCTTCGCGCCGAGATTTTGTCCGACTAAAGTTGCGGCCGCATTGCTTAGTCCCCAAGCAGGCAAAAGAAAAAACATCATTAAGCGCATTGCGGTCTGATAACCAGCTGATGCAACATCTCCGCCAGTTGTAGCAACTAATTGTGCCAGGAAAATCCAGCTACAGGAAGCAATTACGAATTGTAAAACCGCTGGAGACGCAATAGAAACGATAGCTTTTATTTGCTTAAAACTTGGTTTTAGATAGGCAATCGTAATCTTTAAAACATTGCGTCCGTTAAACAAATGATACAATTGATATAACACGCCGATGCTTCTTCCGATGGTTGTGGCAATTGCGGCACCGGTCAGTCCAAAAGCCGGAATTGGCCCGAAACCGTTAATGAAAATTGGGCACAAAATGATATTGCTTAAATTTGCCAGCCATAAACTTTTCATTGCAACAGCGGCATTTCCGGCGCCACGAAAAATTCCGTTGATAAGAAACAACAGCATAATCGAAATACTTCCGCCCATCATAATCTGAATAAACGGTGTTCCATGAGCCGCAGCTTCTGGCGAAGCGCCCATCAGTAATAAGATTTCAGTTCCGTAATAAACGCCAAATCCACTGATAACGACAGTAATTGCAAATGCGATTAAAATTGCCTGCATTCCTGCTTTTGCGGCGGCAACAGGATCTTTTTCGCCAATCCTGCGGGCAACGACTGCTGTCGCGGCCATACTGATTCCAATGGCGAGTGAATAAATAATAGTGAGTACAGATTCCGTCAGGCCGACAGTTTGAACGGCGAAACTGCTGTTTTCCAGATGTCCGACGAAATAAAGATCGACCAGCGCAAAAACCGATTCCATCATCATTTCGAGCATCATCGGGATAGCTAATAATAGTACGGATAATCGAATACTTCCAACAGTATAATCAACTTCCTTGCCTTGCAAAGATTGTTTGATAACGGAAAATATCAGGGATAGTTTACTCCTTTTAGGTATATTTTGTGACATGATAAAAATATAAATAATTGAAAAATGACGGAAAATGCGAAACATTATTCCATTGTTACTAGCTCGGTACGAATTTGTCCTGGTTTTAGAAAGTGAGGACGGCTAAAACAATCATAGTCTGAAGAATTGAAGTCACAAATATAATAGATTTTCACAAAAAAGAAACCATTAAAAAATAAGATTTTAAGCGTTAACTTATTGATCTTAATCTTTAATGGCTTTTAAACGAATTTAAATTTTTTATTCTTCGTCAAGCTTAATATTTCCGCGATCTTTCTTGTTGTCAGGATGTGAATTTGGATATCGGTTTGAAGCAACATCTGAATTCCGGTCTTTATTCTCAACCGTTTTTTCATTTTGGATTGCAGTTTGAGAACCTTCGGAAGTTCCTTTTCCGTCACTTTCTGATTCCGGATTTCGCGCACGATGAACCGTTTTTTTATTTCCGTTTTCATCCGTTTCCGTTTCAGGCTGAAGGTTCGCATCGGCAGGATTATAATCATCAGGTAAGTTTTTACTGCTGAATCCTTCGTTTATTTTCTGTTCATTATTTATTTTCCGGTTTCCTAAATCTTTATTTTCCATAGCGTTAGTCGTTTATAGTTGGCCACATAATATTACGCTTTTTTAAAACCAATCGCCACAGGTTTAACATTGCTTTTGCATTGCCCGAAAAACTTATCTTTGCAAAATGGAACACCATCATTTCATCATTTATAAGCCTTATGGCTATTTGAGCCAGTTTGTTTATGAACTCAAAAGAAATAAAAAGCTTTTGGGTGAATTGTATGATTTTCCCGAAAATACGATGGCAATTGGTCGTCTCGACGAAGATTCGGAAGGCTTGCTTTTACTTACGACCGACGGAATGATGAGCGAAATAGTACGAAGCAAAAAAGTCACGAAAGAATATTATGTACAAGTTGACGGATTGATAAATCTGCAGGCGATTAACGAACTTGAAAGCGGCGTATTAATCGGGTTTAACGGAACAAAATACAAAACACGTCCGGCGAAAGCATTTATTTTAAGCGAAATTCCGGATTTTCCTCTACGCGGAAAAAAAATCCGTGATGAAAGACACGGGCCAACAAGCTGGATTTCAATTACCATTAATGAAGGAAAGTTTCGCCAGGTTAGAAAAATGACTGCGGCAGTAGGATTTCCAACTTTGCGCTTGGTACGGGTTCGCGTCGGAAATGTTTTTCTTGGGAATTTGCAGTCAGGTGAAACCAAAGAAGTAAGAGCTTTTGAAATTGAAGAAAATTAATACATATGTTAAACATCGTTTTAGTCGAGCCGGAAATCCCAAATAATACCGGAAATATCGGTCGCTTATGTGTCGGAACCGGAAATCGTTTGCACCTTATCCATCCGTTCGGGTTTCAAATCACAGATAAAAACCTCAAGCGCTCCGGACTTGATTATTGGGTTCATCTGGATTGGAAAGAATATCAAAACGTAGAAGAATGGAAATCGCAAATCACAGATTTTTCGCGTGTTTTTCTATTTAGTTCGCACGCGGAAAAATCCTATCTAAAGCAGGAATTCAGAGCTGGCGATTGGTTGGTTTTCGGGAAAGAAAGCGTTGGTTTAAGCGAACAGGTTTTAAGCCAATTCGAGAATCATCTGACCATTCCGATTTCTCCATTGGTCAGAAGCTACAATCTTGCAAATTCCGTTGCTTTTGCAATCGGCGAAGCAAAAAGACAAATTGAAGCCGATTTATAATCTTTAAAAATCATTATATTTGATTCAATCTATTTTCGAAAAGCTCTTTTTTCGAAATTAAAATTGTCATTTATGATCGAAAAATCCGCACTTCGAAGCACCATTTTCAAGCATTTGGATGGTTTGGTAACAGCACCGGTTGCTTATTCACTTTACAAAAAAGGAATTCCGGATTACATCTTGCAAAAGAAGAAAGTTTCGCTATCCGAATTGGTTTCAGAATTTAAAGCAAACGATGGTTATTTAAATGTAGCGTTACGTGTTTTATGTTCGCAGGGATTTCTCGATTATAAAATTGATGCTGCATCAGACATAATTTATTTTTCTGTAAATGACAAAAGTGAAATCGCTTTTTCATTATTTCCACTCTACGAAGACGTTGTCGATTTGCTGCATTTTTCAATGGAATATCATCCAAGGCTGTTTGAAGCTGAACCTTTTGTAAAACTGGATGCCATTTTCGAAAAATATAAACACAATTACGGAATCACATTTTCGGATGATGTAACTGCTAAATCCATTCAATTGCAAGTCCTGAAGCACATTGAAGGGCATTTGGTCGGGCCAACTTTAGTGCGTTTGGGAATGATCGGAATGTTTCACAAATACTTTATGGAAACGTCTTTTCGTCCGGAAGAATTTCATAAATCTCCGGAACAATTCCAGAAAATATTAGATTTTTTTGTGTTTTTAGGCTGGTTCTTAGAGAAGAAAGGCAATTATCAATTTACGGAAACCGGACTATTTTTCGCTAAAAAAGCTACTTCATACGGCGTTACCGTTTCCTATTTGCCTCTTTTTGCAAAGATGGACGATCTGCTTTTTGGAGACGCGTCCATCCTACGAAATACCGAAGAAGGCGAAGACGAACTTCATGTTGATCGGGAAATGAATGTTTGGGGAAGCGGCGGTGCGCACGACACGTATTTCAAAGTTGTTGATGAAATCATAATCAAGTTATTTAATCTCCCGATTGAGGAACAGCCAAAGGGAATTTTAGATATGGGCTGCGGAAATGGGGCTTTTTTACAACACATTTTTGAAGTAATTGACAGGCAGACTTTACGCGGAAAAATGTTGGATGATTATCCTTTGTTTTTAGTTGGCGCTGATTATAACCAAGCTGCGCTCAAAGTTACACGAGCAAATTTAATCAAGGCCGATATTTGGGCAAAAGTCATTTGGGGCGATATTGGACGACCGGATTTACTTGCGCAGGATTTATCGGAAAACTACAATATCGACTTGAAAGATTTGTTGAATGTTCGCACATTTCTGGATCATAATCGTATTTGGGAGCAACCGTCAACTGTTACAAATGACAGAATTAGTGAGTCAACCGGAGCTTTTGCGTATCGCGGAAAACGGATTTCGAATAATCTCGTCGAAGATAATTTATTGCAGCATTTGTCAAAATGGTCGCCATTCGTAAAAAAATTCGGCTTGTTGATTATTGAGCTCCATACAATTTCACCAGATTTGACTGCTTCAAATTTAGGAAGAACTGCAGCAACAGCCTATGATGCGACACATGGTTTTTCGGATCAGTACATTGTAGAAATTGATGTTTTGCATAAAATTTGTGCGGAAGCCGGATTATTCCCGGACATGCATTATTTCATGAGATTTCCGGATGCTGAAACAGCAACTGTAAGTATAAATCTGCTTAAGGGAAATTAATTAACCAGGAAATTACTGGCAAACGAACGCACAATTTTATTGACAGTTTCTTCAAGTGAAGGCTTGACTTCCTCAAAATCTTCTTTTAATCTTCCGTCAGGAGCGAAAAAATCAGCTATTGTGGTTTTTAATGCATTTCCGCTGTCGTAAATCTCTTTCACGGCAAAAGTGACTTTGCAGGTATTATTCGGCTGAAAAGCAATTTTCATAGTGTATCTAATGTCAAATTGATAGGTTTCGCCACGGTTTAAATAATGATAGGCATTCTTTTTAAATGCATCAACTGACAGTGAACTTTCGGTAATATCATAAACATCAGAACGTTTTTCTAAATTGGAATTTGCCCATCCTTTTGATATTTCTACTAAATCTTTGGTTGGACGATTCGGAACATCAAATTCTATTGATGCGAATCCATTTGAAGTCATTTCTAGTTTTGGCTGAGCCGATATAAAACTGCTAACGAAAAGCACTAAAATGGAGATAAAATTTTTCATAATTGCAGATGTTGTGTCTTACAAATATAAACAACCGAAAACCAGATCAGTTATCCTTAAACAAAAATTTACCTTTTTCAATATCAAAAATGATACTTTCATCGGGAAATAATCGATTTAAAATTCCGGAATTTATGATGTTTTGAGGTTTATCCTGTACAATTCCCTGATTTGTCATTACGATAATTTCATCACTCAATTGAAGCGCAAGATCCATATCATGAGTCGAAAATAAAATACATTTTTCAGTTTCGGAAGTAAGTTTTTTAAGTAGTTTGAAAAGTGTTGCTTTGTGCTGCAAATCGAGATGTGTCGTTGGCTCATCCAGAATAATCACCTGCGTATCTTGTGCTAAAGCTCTTGCAATCAATACTTTTTGAAGCTGTCCGTCACTGATTTCATAATGCCTTTTTTCGAGCAAATGGCTGATATCGGTTAATGTAACGGCGGCATTTATTTTTTTAAGGTCGTTTTTGGTAAGTTTCCCCATCCAGTTTGTATAGGGCTGGCGGCCTAAAGCAATCAACTCAAAAACGGTCAGATTACTTGGCGGAAGTTTTTCAGTAAGAACAACACTGAGTTTCTGCGCCAATTCGAGTGGACTGAAATCATGAATTTCCTGATTTTCAAAATATACTTTCCCGGATAACGGTTTTTGAATTCCGATAAGTGTTCGCAATAAAGTCGATTTCCCAATTCCGTTTGCGCCTATTAAAGCAATTAATTTCTTTTTTTCTAATGAAATAGTTATGCCGGAGGCGATGCTTTTTTCTTCTTTTTTATGGAAATAACCAATGGAAAGATTGTCTGTAATGATAATTTTATTTTCCATTATGCCATCATTTTTCGTTTGCGGACTAACAGCCAAATCACGACTGGAGCGCCTATTATTGACGTAATTGCATTAATTGGCAACGTAATTTCACTTCCCGGAAGCTGGCAAATACTATCACAAACCAGCATTATTATTGCCCCGATTAAAAGTGTACTCCAAAATAATGTATAATGGTTGCTCGTCCTGAAAACCAATTTTGCAATATGTGGAACGGCCAAACCAATAAATGCAATCGGGCCGGCAAAAGCGGTAATGCTTCCTGCGAGAATGCTTGTTGCAAAAATGATGATGAGCCTGGTTTTGTTAAAATTTAATCCGAGGCTTCGCGCATAATTTTCTCCAAGTAGCAATGTGTCCAATGATTTTATGCTGAAAACACTCAAAATTAATCCGGTGAAAACGGCTATTGACAATATTAAAATTGAAATCCAGGAAAGGTTTCCTAAATTTCCTAACGACCAAAATGTGAATTTTTGCAATTGTTCCGCCGTACTAAAATATGTCAGGACTCCAACAAATGCACTTGCAAAACTTCCAAACATTAATCCAACGATCAGGATTGCCATTGTGTCCCGAAGCCGTTGCGAAACCACTAAAACCGCGAGTAGTACAATAAAACTTCCAAGGCAGGAAGCGATTATAATTCCGTAAGAGGAAAGCAAAAACGAACTCAGCGCTACCGGCAAAAACCCTGCTCCTAAAATAACAAACGCAACTCCCAAACTCGATCCTGAACTCAATCCTAAAACATATGGTCCGGCCAACGGATTTCGAAACAATGTCTGCATCAATAAACCGCTTGTTGATAATCCCATGCCGACTAAAATAGCGGTAATGGCTTTCGGAAGACGATAATTGATAACAATATAATCCCAGGTTTGTTTGGAAGTTTCCTGTAAAGTCAGGCTTTTAAAAACTTCTTTTAGCGGAATCCCGACTGATCCGAAACTGATATTTACCAAAAATAAAACTAATGCCGTAGCAAACAGCATTACAAACAGAAAGGAATTTTTGGCAGTTCTTGGCACTAGTTTAATTTTTCAAAAAAGTACAATTGATGATCTGGAATTAATTCAGGATGAAGGATTTTCAAAATGTCTTTGATAACTAAATCCGGACGATTTGGAGCAAGTTCATAATAAATCACGCCACCGGTTTTTCCTTTTTTCGTACTGAAAGAATACACGTTTTTATTTTTAAATGCAGAAAATTGTCCGTAATGCGGATTACTGTCGGTCATTTCCTTTAAGGTTGTAAATTGTCCGGGACCAATCCAGAAATCTGCTTTTTCTGCTTTTTCCAAAACGACTTCAAACGGCAGTGACAAACTTCCGGTTCCGATGCTTTCACTCCATAAATATTGACCCGAAGCCTGCTTGATAAAATGTGAGCCCCAACTATTTCCATGCGGTAAATACCATTGATTTTCATACATTGCGCCGGCTAAAACAGTTGGTTTCGACGTTGCTTTTCTGGCTAGATCAAGCGTTGCGTTGTATTGATTTTCGATTTCAGAAAAGATTTTTTCTGCCTTTTCATCGAGATTGTATAAAGCTCCGAAGAATTTTATCCATTCAGCTTTTCCCAGTGGCATTTGCTCGTTCCAGTCGCCATTTAAAAGCACTTTCAATCCTGCTTTTTGCAAATTGTCAAGCGTTGGATTATTGTTATCGATTCCGAATCCGATGATTACATCAGGAGAAATATCAATGACAACTTCGGTATTCAAGCTTTGATTTGAGCCGAGTTCACGAACTCTTTTTTTATCAATCAGGGCACGGATTTTCTCAGAAGAAACATAATCGGTATTCGGAAAACCAATGAGCGAATTTTCAACCCCGAGCATTTCCAACGAAGGAATATGTGTAGTCGAAGTAACGACAATTGATTTTACTGGAACGGAAATAGCCGTAAATTGCTTTAAGCTGTCAGGAATAATCCCGTTTTTTTTCTGAAGAATGTAGGTATAATCTTTAGTAGCTTTTGGCCATGGATTGGACACTTTGACTATTGAAAACCCATCGTAATTATGAATTGAAAATCCGCTGGCATAACGGACTTTGTTCTCACTTTTCTGTTTTTCAGGTAATGATATTCCATCGGACTTTTTACACCCAATAAATGTAAAAACCAACAGGGAAAAAATAGAAATTCTTAGGAAATAATGCTTCATAAAAGTTATTTTCAGGAAGCACAAAGGTATAAGTATTAGTTTTTAAAAATCAAATTTTGTTTTTTATTCGAATGATAAACTTATATTTGCACCCGATTAAGGTTGTGATTTCGTTTTGCAAATCACATTAAAAGGGAATCAGGTTTAAAACCTGAGCTGTTCCCGCAACTGTAAGCTAATCAGCTTGTTGTTAACTACAAACCACTGTTTCGAGTTCTCGGAATGGGAAGGTGAACAACAAGACGCAAGCCAGGAGACCTGCCTTTTTTATAACAATTATCGAACTTTCGGGAAAAAGGTTCAGAAATTATGACTTTAAAAAAGCTGATTTTACTGTGGTTTATCGTTTTGTGCCAATTGACTTTTGCGCAGGAAAAACCTATTGACCTTGATGAAGTTACGATTTCTGACGCTCCATTAAAAAACTACAGCAATTCCCAATCTGTACTGAAACTTAATGATTCGGTTATTCGTAAAAATGAGTCGTCGCTGACTTCGCTTTTGAATTTTAATTCGGTTATTTATTTTAAGGAAAACGGACTCGGAATGGTTTCATCACCATCTTTTCGTGGAACAACTGCGCAGCAAACAGCTGTAATCTGGAACGGAATCAATATTAATTCGCAGCTAAACGGACAAACCGATTTTAATACAATTACTACCAAAGATTTTAATTCTGTTTCGGTAAGATCGGGTGGTGGAGGCGTTTTGTACGGCAGCAGCGCAATTGGCGGCACTATTCATCTCGGAACGGAAATGAGTTTTATAAATGAATTTTCTAATTCTGTTCAAGCAAATTATGGCAGTTTCAATACGCTTGGATTAAATTATACCGGAAAATTTTCGACTGAAAAGTTCAGTTCCCAAATCAGTATTTCCAGAAATAGTTCGGATAATGATTACGAATATGTAAATTCAGATTTGAAGAATTCCAATGGAGAATTCTATAACACGAGTTACAATGCATCTTTCGGGTATAAAATAAATACTAACAATTTTCTGAAGTTTTACAGTCAGATTTTTGAATCAAACCGTCATTTTTCGTTGATTTCCCCATCAGAAACCAAAACGCGTTACAAAGATTTTAACACCCGAAATCTCTTAGAATGGAGTTCATTCTTCAACAAATTCATTTCAAAAACCAAAGTCGGCTACTTAACTGAAAAATACAATTATTTCGGAAATATTGCCGTAGCTGATTTTACATATGGCGAGGTGAAAACAGTTGTAGCAAAACACGATTTGGCTTATGATTTCAATGAAAAAATCCGCCTGAATTCTGTTTTGGATTTTACGCAGAACAGCGGAAACGGATCGGATATTTCATTTGAAAAACGCGATGTGAGTTCGGCAAGCTTGCTTTTCAGGCATCTTGTAACAAATAAATTTCAGTATGAAACAAGCGTTAGAAAGGAAGTAACGGCAAATTATAAAAGTCCGGTTTTGTATTCTGCCGGAATGAATTATGAGGTTGCGGATTTCTATAAAATTAAAGTGAATTTTTCGAGAAACTTCCGCATTCCGACATTCAATGATTTGTATTGGCAAGGAGCAGGAAATCCGGATTTGAAACCCGAAAGTTCGTATCAGGGAGAATTTGGAAATGAATTTGTGTTTAAAGATTTTAAGCTCTCAGCTACAATTTATCATACTAAAATCCGTGATATGATTCGTTGGCTTCCTAGGAATAACGGTTTTTTTACGCCTGAAAACACTAACAAAGTTGCTATAACAGGTGCAGAATTCCTTCTTAATTATCAAAAGAAAATCGGGAAGAATACTTTCGAGTTTAATGGCACTTATGCTTATACAAAATCAGAAAACGAAGAATTGAAAAAACAGCTTCCGTATGTTCCATTCCATAAAATTACCGGTTCGCTCGGATATTCATACGGGAAAATCTCAGCAAATTACCAGCATTTATTCAACGGCAAAGTCTTTACACAGAGCGATAACAATCCGTCAAAAACCGTAAAGATGTACAATCTTTCCAATATCAGCGCAGATTATGATTTCGGGAAGAAAAATGTTTACCTGATTGGCGTGAAAATCCTGAATCTGTGGAATGAAAATTACCAAAGCGTTGAAGGCCGTTTTATGCCTGGCCGCTATTTTAATATGTATTTAACCCTTAATTTTTAATATGATGAAGTTTAGTAAATTGTTTTTAGTTGCGCTTTTTGGCTCAGTTCTGTTTGTTTCCTGTGATGATAGCGATGGAGATTCAGATGCTCCGCTGGGCGCTTATGATAATGGAATGTTTGTTCTTAACGAAGGAAGTCCTTCTGCCGGGTCAATAACTTTTATTGGTAATGATTTGACGACAATTCAGCAAAATGTATATGGTGCAGAAAATGGCGGCGACGGAATTGGCGGTTATGTTCAGTCTATTTTCTTTAAAGACGAAAAGGCATTTATCATTTCAGGATCAAACAAAATTACAGTTGTAAACCGTTATACTTTTAAGTTAATTGACAAAGTGGAAACTGGCTTGGCGGCTCCGCGTTACGGCGTTGTAGTTAACGGAAAAGCGTATGTTACCAATCAAGCGACTTTTGGAAGTTTGACAGATGATTATGTTGCAGTGATTAATCTTTCGACGTATGAAGTTGAAAGTACAATTGCCGTTAATGCAGTTGCCGAAAGAATCTCTGAGGAGAACGGAAAATTATACATTACAAACGGAACTTATGGTAACGGAAATTCAGTAACAGTAATCAATCCGGCAACTTCGGCTATTGTAAAAACAATTAATACCGGAATTTCACCTGTAAGTTTCGAGGAAGAAAATGGGATTTTATATGTGCTTTGCTCAAATTATAACGATGCGAGTAAAATTGTAAAAATCAATGTTTCTACAGATGCAATTGTTGGAGAAATTGCTTTTCCTGCTACTTTGGTTAATGCACAAAATTTAAATATTGAGGATGGAAAAATCTATTTCTCGGTAAATTCTAATGTATTTTCTACTGCGTTAAATTCGACTTCGGTTAGTGCTACGCCTTTATTTACATCGACTGCAACAACACTTTACGGTTTAACGGTTGAAGACAATAAAATCTATGTTACAGACGCGAAGGATTATCAATCTGACGGAAAAGCGTTCATTTATTCAACTTCCGGAACTTTGCAAAAAGAATTCACGGTTGGGCTGATTCCGAATGGATTTTATTTTAACGACTAATACCAAACAAAAAGGCTTTCGTAACGGAAAGCCTTTTTTGTTTTATTTAATTTCGGAAATGAATTCGAGAATTGTAGATGCGATTCTGTCTTGCTCATTTTCATCCGTTAGATATTTTCGATCTTGAGGATTGGATAGAAAACCGAGTTCCACTAACACAGAAGGAACTTCTGATTTTTTTAGGATCATAAAAGGGCCTTCTTTAATTCCTCTGGATTTTATTCCGTTATTTTCGATGAATTTTTTGTTTAGTTTTCCGGCAAGTTCATTCGATTTTTCATAAGCAACATTGTCTTTGCAGATATAAATCTCCATTCCCGAAGCGCTGCTGTTTTTAAGCTGATTCACGTGAAGTGAAATTACCAAGTCAGGTTTTACGCTATTAATGAATTTTGTACGTTCATCGAATGATAAAAATTCATCGGCAATTCTGGTAAAATGGATTTGAACATCCTGATTTTGGTTTTGCGATTTGATCTTGCTTGTAATTTTTTCGACAATTGCTTTTTCAGTGTGATCGTTAAATGTCGCTCCATGATCGTGGCCCCCGTGTCCTGCGTCAATGACAACGGTAATTTTCTTTGTTTCCGATTTTGGGATTACAAACGCAAATGAAATCAGTGCGACTAACGTTACTAAAAATCCGGTTGTTCTTTTCATGATCTGGAGTTTTATTGGTTATTGTAATAACATCAATATTGTTCAATTTATTGTAAGAAATCTTACAAAATTAAATTAGGGTAATTTATCAATATACATTTCTGTTCCAAAGCGCTGCATCGATTTCGAATCCTTAAAATCTCTGGTTTTATTCCCGGAATCTTGCGGAATCATTCGCCCGCTACTTGTAATCATAGTAATTGCGGCACTTAGCAAACGTTCTTGTACATTTCCAAGCTGGCTTAGATTATCCAGTTTTTCTGTTAATTCGATATCCGGGCGCAATCCATTTTGATATTCGCTGAAACCAATTTTATTGATTGTTTTGATTACCAATGGCTGCATGGCATATTGGTGTTTATTCGACACGTTTTTACTGCTGACAAGCGTTGGCGAATCATATAATGTAATTGAGCCGACGTTTTTTCCGGTTGTATAATCGCCAATCTGCACAACATCAATGTATGGATTTAATCCGTTGATGACCAGTTCACTTGCAGAAGCGGTGCTATTTGTGGTAAGGATATATACTTTCGAAAGATTTAGGCTGTTGATAGTTGCTCCGCTTAAAGTATTTATGAAATTCTCAACCAAAGCACTCGGATTTTGATCTTCGTAAGCTGCCTGAACTCGTGGATTCCATTGCTGTTTTGCAAAAAGCTGTCCGTTAAATTGCCCCGTAATCATACTTGCAAGCCCGGTTGCAGTCCGGATCGAACCACCGGAATTATAACGTAAATCTAAAACCAGATCAGTAACGCCGGCTGTTTTTAATTGTCTGAAAGCAGCGTTTAGTTGCGCATTAAAAGTTGAGGTAAATCCGTTATAGACCAAATATCCAATTTTGTGATTGCCCGATTGAATCACGTCTGTATAAAAAACAGGATTTTCAGTAAGTTCGCTTTTAGTCAGCGTTACAGTCCTTCCGTTTGGTGTAATTTTCTCATCATCATAATCGGCCAAACTTAATGTATAAGTATCTTTTCCGAGTAATGAAATATAATTACCAGAGTTCAGATTGATTCCGTCAATCGCATAAAAAATATCGCCGCGATGAATATCTTTACCTGAAGCATCCGAATTTGGAATGATATAGCGTACCCAGCCATAAACAATGTCAGTTCCGGCTTTGCGCCTTAGTCCAAAATCGACACCATTATTTTTTGTTACACCGGCTAGAGTTTTTTCAAGTGCAACATAATCGTGAACTAAAATGCTAAAACGATCCACTGCCTGCGCCCTTGGGAATTTGCTGATCGGCTTAAACAGCAAATCCTGAAATAATGAATCCGGATTCTCTTTCGATGATAAAAACTCAATTTTTTCTTCCATGCTGGCAAAACGGGCATCAGCTAAATCAGGAACATCTTCTTTCCATAAATAATAAACGTTCAAGCCTTTATAAATGAAGTCTTCAATTTCAAGTCCCGGTATTGTCGAGACGGAATCGTCCATGTCTTCGCAGCTTTGAAGGCTAAAAGCAGCTAAAACCAATAAAATCAGTAATTTGTAAGTCTTTTTCATAGCAAAAAATATATTCATAGAAACGTAAATTTACTAACTTTAGTTTTATTATTGATTCTTTGTAACAAAAAAGAATCTGCTTCGTCTGGACTTTATAACACCTAACAAAACAAACCTAAAAATGAACCAAAACGAGTTTGTTGCTTTAATCGCTCCTTTTAAGGATAAGGTCTTTCGGTTGGCCAAGCGATTACTCGTAAGCACTGAGGAAGCCGAAGACGCGACCCAGGAAGTTTTGGTCAAATTATGGACGCGAAATGAATCGCTAGGACAATATAATAGTGTAGAAGCTTTAGCAATGACGATGACAAAAAACTTTTGCCTTGATCAATTAAAGTCAAAACGAGCAGGAAATTTAAAAATCGTCCATAATAATTTTACTGACAGGGAGCCGAGCCTGCAGCAAAAAGTGGAAGACAACGACAGTTTAAATTGGGTTGAGAAAATAATAAATCAGTTGCCCGAACAGCAAAAACTAATTATTCAAATGCGGGACATCGAACAGTACGAGTTTGAGGAAATCGCAAAAATATTGGAAATGAATGAAACTGCAGTGAGAGTTGCACTTTCAAGAGCGAGAAAAACGATAAGGGAATTCATGACAAAAACACATCATTATGGAATTGGATAGAATAGAAATAATTTTAGAGAGATATTTTGAAGGAGAAACTACTATTGCCGAAGAAAATGAGTTGAAAGATTATTTTTCTTCATCGGATGTTGCGCAGCATCTGGAACAATACAAACCTCTTTTTGGGTTTTTCTCGGAAGCAAGAGAACAAAAGTCACAGCAAATCGTACCACTAAAAACTAAAAAACGGTATGTAGCGTGGTTATCGATTGCGGCTTCGGTTGTTGTTTTGCTTGGTGTTGGAACGTTTGCTTATTTAAATTTCGATAGTAATCCTGAAGATCTGGGAACTTTTGATGATCCGCAAATCGCTTTGCAAGAGACTCAAAAAGCACTGTCGTTATTGTCAAATAATGTAAACAAAGGCATAGAAAGTGTTCAATACATTCAGGAATACGAAAATGCCAAAGAAAAAGTGTTCGTTAACAATTAAACAAAAAAATTAAAATCTTAAATAAATAGAAATCATGAACAAAATAATTTTTACCTTAGTATTTGCTTTATTACCAGCTTTATTTTTCGGACAATCGGTTTTCGATAAATTCGATGGGCCTGAAGAAATCACTGCCGTTACCGTGAGCAAAAAAATGTTCCAGATGATGGGAAAAGTTGATAGCAAAGACAAAGATGCGCAGCAATTCCTTGCCTTGGCAAAAAAGCTGGATAATTTAAAAGTTTTCACAACTTCAAATACCAGATTCGCTACAGATATGAAAGCGACAACCGATAAGTATTTAAAAAGTGCAGGATTAGAAGAATTGATGCGAATCAACGATAAAGGCCAGAACATCAAAATAATGATTAAATCGGGCGCAAAAGAAACTCAGGTTCGCGAACTTTTAATGTTCATTGAAGGTTACGGAAAAGGAAACGAAACCGTTTTAATGACGCTTACCGGAGATTTTGATCTTAACGAAATTTCAGTATTGACTGATAAAATGAATTTCCCTGGAGGAAATGATCTTAAAAAAGCCACAAAAGGAGCAAAAGGCCCTAAAGGCACAAAATAAAAATTATGAAAAAAGTCCACATCATTGCATTGCTTTTAGGTTTGTTCCTTGCAAGCTGTAACTCAGGTCCGTCACTTCAGAAATATTTCGTTGAAAAAACAGAAGACAAAAACTTCGTTGCGATTGACCTTTCTGCCGGAATGTTAAACCTTGACAAATCAAAAGTTACCGTTGAACAAGCAGAAGCATTGAAATCGTTTGACAAGATGAATATACTTGCTTTCAAAAAGGAATCCTCTAACGCCGCTCAATATGATGCTGAAAAAACACAAGTAAAAGAAATCCTGAAAAATAAAAAGTACCAGGAATTGATGAAATTTGGTTCAGGTTCAAGCGGGGCTTCCTTAAGTTTTGTTGGCGATGAAGATCATATTGAAGAATTCGTTTTATTCGCGAATCAAAATGAAAACGGTTTTGCAGTAGTAAGGATTTTAGGAAAAGACATGAATCCTAACGGAATTGTAACAATACTTTCGGTTTTAAAAGATGCGAATGTCGATTTAAAGCAACTTGAGCCATTGCAACAAATGATTAAATAGTTCACTTACAATAAGAGGTTATTGAAGAGAAATCCCGTCAGTTTTGGCGGGATTTTTATTTTTTAAAATATTTAAAAGGAACCAGCAACATTCCGAAACATTCGCCATGTTCTTTTCCAAGATGCTTATGATGCATTTTATGCGCTCTGCGAACCGCCTTTGCATAACGGTTATTAGCATTTCTGAATAATTTAAATCGCTGATGGATGAAGATGTCATGAACGAGAAAATAGGCTAATCCATATGCGAAAATTCCCAAACCAATAGCCAATCCGATTTGAAGGATGCCATTGTCCCACAAAAGAAAAAAAATAATACTGATTACGGCATAAAAAATAAAAAACGCATCGTTTCGCTCAAACCATGAATCGTGGTCTTTTTTGTGATGATCTTCATGCAAGCGCCACAAAAATCCGTGCATTATATATTTATGACTGAACCATGCCATAAACTCCATAAAGAAAAAAGTGCAGAAAAAAACCAATATATGTAACCACATAATTTTGTTATAAAAAGTTTAATCGATAAGTAAGGTAACACTTTGCAAAAAGCCCGTATTTTTCATAATCCGGAACTCTGATACGCGTTGTCTTAATTTGCGAAGACGGCGTTTTCTTTAATTTTGACAGCAGTTTTTTGTAATAAACATACGCCGTATAAACGCCAAATTTCGCTTCAAGCGGCAATCGCTGGATTCCTTCATAACCGGCTTTAAAATCAGATTCGATGTCCTCAATGATTTTTAATTTGGAAATTTCGTCAAGCTCGTTCAGATTTGTATCCGGAAAATAGCAACGATTTAAATCTTCATGATCAGCCTTTAAATCACGCAGGAAATTCACTTTTTGAAATGCTGATCCCAGTCGCATTGCCGAATGTTTTAATTCTTCATATTTAGCAGTATCACCTTTTACAAAAACTTTCAGGCACATCAAGCCGACTACATCGGCAGAGCCATAAATGTACTGCTGGTATTCCTCGGTCGAATTGTAAATGGTTTTCGTAAGGTCAAGCTCCATACTTTTCATAAAGGATTCGATGAGTTCATCATCAATTGAATATTTTGAAACTGTATGCTGAAATGAATTCAAAACCGGATTTAAGCTTATCTTGTTTTTTAGTGCTTGGCGTAAATCTTCCTGAAAAAGCTTGAATAATTCTTTTTTGTCGTAATCATGAAAGCTATCAACAATTTCATCCGTGAAACGAACAAATCCATAAATATTGTAAATGTCCTGCCGTATCGTTGGAGCGAGCATCCGAACTGCCGACGAAAACGAAGTGCTATAAGTTTTCGTTACGTTTTTGCTGCATTCAAATGATATTGTATCAAAAATGGATTTCATACGCTTGCTTGGTTGAGGTGTTTTTCAATTAATCCGGATGCTAGTTTTCCCGAAATCAGTGCTGGTGGAACTCCCGGACCCGGAACGGTTAATTGTCCGGTAAAATATAAATTACGTACTTTTTTACTTTTTAGTTTTGGACGCAAGAAAGCGGTTTGTAACAATGTATTTGCTAATCCATACGCGTTACCTTTATAGGAATTATATACTTCGATAAAATCATTTTTACAGAACGACTGCTTAAAAATAATGTTTTTTTTCACGGATTGCTGTGTTATTTCCTCAAATCGATCCATTATTTTCTCAAAATATTCTTCGCGAATTCCATCGGAATCTTTAATTCCTGGTGCTAATGGAATCAGGAAAAAACCGCTTTCCATTCCGTTTGGCGCTGCAGATTTGTCGGTTAAAGAAGGAAAATTTGCATAAAACAAAGGCTCTTCCGGCCATTTTTGATCATCATAAATTGCTTCTGCATGCTTTTCAAAATCAACATCAAAGAAAAGATTGTGATGCGAAATGTTCTGTAATTTCGTGTCAAAACCGACGTAGAAAAGCAAAGATGAAGGCGCGAAGGTTCGCTTGTTCCAATAATTCTCTGAGTAATTCCGATATTCTTCATCTAAAAGGCTTTCACTGTGATGATAATCAGCACCGCTTAAAATAATATCAGATTCAATGATTTTGCCATTTATAATTATCGCTGTGGCTGTGTTTTTTACTACAATTATCTTTTCAACCGGACTGTTTATTTGGAATTTTACTCCCAATTCGTTTGCAAGTGATTCGATAGCCGCGATGACATCATACATTCCGGTTTTTGGATGAAAAGTTCCAAGGCCGAAATCGGCATAATTCATAAAACTATAAAAAGACGGCGTATCAGAAGGTTTCGCCCCTAGAAATAAAACCGGAAATTCCAATATTTGTCGAAGTCGTTTACTTGTGAATTTCTTACGTATATCCTTACTAATGTTTCCAAAGAACTGCCCGATTTTCGTAATCGTTTCGACGGTTACCAACTCTAGCGGAGAAATTCCCGGACGATAAACAAGATCCTTAATCGCAATATCATAATTATCTTTAGCTTCTGAAATAAAGTCTAATAAAAGCTTACCGGAACCTTTTTCAATCGTTTCAAAAGTTGCTGCAATTTCGTCAAGATTATCTGCTATTGCAACAAAATCATTAGCACCAAAGTAAACGCGATAGGCCGGAGAAAGTTTTATAAGATCATAATAATCAGAGATTTTTTTGTCAAAATCACCAAAGAATTTTTCAAAAACATCCGGCATCCAATACCAGCTCGGTCCCATATCAAAAGTAAATCCGTTGCTTTTTAATTGTCTCGCGCGGCCGCCAATGCTGTCGTTTTTTTCATAAATTGTCACATCGTGACCTTGTTTCGCCAAATAACATGCAGCAGAAAGGGATGAGAAACCAGAACCGATAATGGAAATTTTTTTCTTCATTGTTTAACAAATATACCAATATGCTAAACAAAATAACAGATGGTTTAAGAAATATTTTAGATATTTTTTATGAACTCTTTTAATGTGAATATCAATTGAATTTTAGAATCCACAGCTGTAATATCAATTTGTCGCGCCATATTTCCAAGTATCCAAAGTTCATTATTTTCATTCTGAAGGATCTCATTGCTGAAAATTCGCACATAAGAATCAATTTCGTCTTTGCCGGGCTGCGTACTCAAATAGGCAACAAATACGATATTTTCAAAAAGTGTATTGACTTTCTTAAGATTTTCGAGCGGAACATTCGCACCAAGATAAACAGATTTACAGTTATTGAACACGAGTTCATAATTCAGATACAACAAGACAATATCGTGAATTTCATTTTCGGGCAGGAACAAAACAAATGTCTTTTCTGAATCAGATAATTGCTCTGATTGCAGTTTTTCAGTATTGATAATAATTTTTTGCTTGATGAGATTTGCAATGAAATGCTCATGAGCGGGCGTAATTGTTTCTGTTTGCCACAATATTCCAACTTCGCTCAGCAACGGGATAAAGACTTCCTGGAATATTTCACGAAATGATTTTTCAGACGATAACCTTTTATACGTTTCCGTGAAAAGTGCCTGATCGAAATTCATCATTGCAACCTTAAATGCATTTAGCGCATGATGATTTGCATTTTTATCGGATGCAATTTCTTTTACAAGTTCCGGAATTTTATTTTCAGGATATTGTGAAATTTTAGAGATTTTATAGCCGTGATTGTGTAGCAGCGTAATATTGAGAAGTTTCTGCAGGTTGTTACTGTCGTAAAAGCGGATGTTACTATCGGTTCGCATTGGCTCAAGAATGCCGTATCGTTTTTCCCAAATCCGGATGGTATGGGCTTTAATTCCTGAAAGATTTTCTAGGTCTTTTATGCTGTAAACATTTTTCTTGAGCGTCATTCGAATAGTTTGTTTAACAAATGTAAATAATTTATAAACAGTTTTTGATTGTAAAAAATCAATATTATTACTGTATATTATTGATAATTTGGTAAATTGTAGAATATTCCAATGAAATTTAATGAAAAAATCCCATGGAAAACCAAAGGGATTTTTATATTAAAATTGAATTATATTAAAATTGAATTATATTGTAATTGGATGCTATTCCTTAATACTGATTGCAAATCCACCACCGGGAGCAATATATTCTTTTAGTACAGTTTTAGAGGTCACGGTAACTTTCCTGATAATGTAGTTTTGCGGTTTTTGGTTCCAGCTTCCATCTTTTGCATCCGAATAAATTGTAGCAACATATTTTTTGCCTTTTGGCAGATAATCGAATGAAATAGTCGCAGTTCTTGAATTTTCATCAGTAATTCCGCCTACAAACCATTCGTTTTTGCCTTTAGATTTTCTTGCGATGGTAATATAATCGCCGGGTTCGGCCTCAAGAATATACGAATTGTCCCAATCAACAGCAACATCTTTAATAAATTGAAAAGCATCCGGAAAACGATTATAGTTTGAAGGTAGATCAGCTGCCATTTGCAACGGACTGTACATGGTTACATAATAAGCCAATTGTTTTGTAAGCGTAGTGTTTACACGCTGATTTCCTCCGGTATTATAATAACTCAGGTCTGTTTGAAAGATTCCCGGCGTATAATCCATCGGGCCGCCCATTAAGCGTGTAAAAGGCAATATTGTTGTATGCTCCGGGGCAAGTCCGCCCATTGCTTCAAACTCGGTTCCGCGAGCAGATTCCTGTGCGATCCAGTTTGGATAAGTGCGATGCAATCCTGTTGGACGAACGGCTTCATGGCTATTGATCATTATCTGATAATCGGCAGCACGTTCTGCAACGTGAATATAATGATTGACCATCCATTGACCGTCATGATGTTCGCCACGCGGAATAATCGTACCAACATATCCGGTTTTTACAGCATTGTAGCCGTTGTCTTTCATAAATTGAAAAGCTCGGTCCAATCGACGCTCATAGTTTGTCGCCGAACTTGACGTTTCGTGATGCATGATGATTTTTACGCCTTTTGAAGCTGCATATTTGTTGAGTTTTGCTACATCAAAATCCGGGTAAGGCGTCGTAAAATCGAAGACTTCTTCTTTCCAGTTACCAATCCAGTCTTCCCAGCCAACATTCCAGCCTTCAATCAATACGCCATCAAAACCATTTTTAGCGGCGAAGTCGATATATTCCATTGCTCTTTCATTGGTAGCACCATGTTTTCCGTTTGGCGTAAGTTTGGAAAAATCCTGATCCAGTTTTACATTAGTTTCAGTTCCGTAGGCCCAGGTGCTTTTTCCGGCTACGAAATATTCCCACCAAATCCCGATATATTTCATTGGTTTTATCCAGGAAACATCTTTGTATTTCGTTGGTTCATTAAGATTTAAAATAAGCTTTGAAGCCAGGATTTCGGTTGCTTTATCACTTACAACAATTGTACGCCACGGACTTTGAGCATCGGTTTGCATATAACCTTTATTTCCAATTGCGTCAGGAGTCAAGTGTGAGCTGAATTTGAAATTCGTCGCATCGACATTTAATGACATTGCCGGATAATTTATTAATGCAGCCTCGTGGATGTTGATGTAAAGTCCGTCAGACGATTTCATCATTAATGGCGTTTGAACCGCAAGAGTTTTGATTGGTTGCTGAGCATTGATATTGATCGTTGCTTTTGGCATTAATGACGGGATTTCTGAAATTTTAGAAGTTGTGTATGCATATTCATTCGTATCATAATCTCCCGGAATCCAAAAAGTCTTGTGATCTCCAGCAAGGTTAAATTGTGTATGCTCTTCTTTGATGATGAAATAATTCAGGTCCTTTTGCTTTGGAAACTCATATCGAAATCCTAATCCATCATTAAAAACACGGAAACGAATCCGAATGTCACGATTGTTGTTTTTTGGCTGCGATAACGTAACGACCAGTTCATTATAATTGTTACGGATGGTTTTTTCTTCACCTAAAACCGGTTCCCAACTCGAGTCTGATGACAATTGGTTGCTGCTTTTGATAATGAATCCATCTGTGAAAGAAGCGGCATCTTTAATTTCAATTCCGAGGCTGCTTGGTTTTACAACTATTTTTCCTTTGTAGGATAATTGATAGGATGGAATTCCGTTTTCTTTCAATTCGAATTGAAGTGAAAGATTTTTATTTGGCGAAGTAATAACCTGTGCCATCATGAAAAATGGAGTAGTGCAGATCAGAAAAAATGAAAATATATATTTTTGGAATAAGTAATTTTTCGTGTAATAATTCATGTTTTTATGTTTTGGCAAGATTTGTTATAAAGTGCTATAAGTTTATAAAGTATAACAATACGAAAATACAATATTATGAAGTTTATTCCCGATTATTTGTGACAGACAATAAATTCTACCGAGAAATGGTTGTGAAAAAAGAAAATATAAAAACCGTAACCAGTTATCAATAAACTAATTACGGTTTAAAAAGTGACCACGGTGGGATTTGAACCCACACGCCCTTACGAGCACCACCCCCTCAAGATGGCAAGTCTACCGTTTCTCCACGTGGCCTTAAATAAAAAAAGTCAAGCACAATGCCCGACTTTTAGTGACCCGACTGGGGCTCGAACCCAGGACCCCATCATTAAAAGTGATGTGCTCTACCGACTGAGCTATCGAGTCTTTGCGTTCAGAAAATGTCTTTTTTAGTGACCCGACTGGGGCTCGAACCCAGGACCCCATCATTAAAAGTGATGTGCTCTACCGACTGAGCTATCGAGTCATAATTTCTTTTGCTGAACGCGGGTGCAAATATAAGGCGTTATTATTTATTTTTCAAAGCAATTTTCCTTTAAATTTGTGTTTTTTTAGTATTTATGCTTAATGCCTTAATTCATAAGGATTTATTTTGATGAAAAAAATAATTTTAGTCGGTTATATGGGTTCAGGGAAGACTACCATCGCTCGATTGTTGTCTGAAAAATTACAAATTCCCGCCATAGATTTGGACAAAACCATTGAGGAAAAAATGAATTTATCGATTCCGGATATTTTTCACCAAAAAGGGGAGATTTATTTTAGAAAGCTAGAACATCAATCGTTTAAAGAGCTTTTGGCTTTGCAGGATACTCTAATTATAAGCCTCGGTGGCGGAACTCCGTGTTATGCAAATAACCACGAATTGCTTAACGGAGAAAACGTAGTTTCAATTTATCTGAAAGCTTCTATAGCCGAATTAGTTAAGCGTTTATCATATTCTGAAGGGCGGCCGTTACTTGCCGGAATGAACAATGACGAGAAACAGGAATTTATTGCAAAACATCTTTTTGATAGAAGTTATTACTACAATCAGGCGCAATTTGTTGTGTCAGTTGATGCGAAATCTCCAGATGAAATTGTTAATGAAGTCAAAGCAATCCTAGCTTAAATACGCATAACTTTCATTCTCATCAAAAACGACCTGTACGTGTTCAAAAAGCGATGTTGACAATGAAATTCCCTTGAAATCTGCTTTAACCGGATATTTTTTATGGTTGCGATCGACTAAAACCGCAGTCTTGAATTTTTTTAGTGGCACATCCAGAAAGTGTCTAACTCCATAAACGAGTGTAGTTCCGGAGTTTAAAACGTCATCCACCAAAACCAATCCTTTATCCTGATACTGTTCTTTAGAAAGTGAAGTTGTGATTTGATCATTCAAGGATTGCTTATTCATTTTAACTTCGCAAAGCAGCACTTTTATAGAGGAAATCTGTTGCAAATCGGCTGCTATTTTCTTTGCAAAAATATATCCATTATCTGCAATTCCGGCGATGACAATTGTTTTATCATCAACGAAAGTTTCATATATCTGATACGCTATTCTGCGAATTTTGTGCTGGATTTCCTGATTACTCAGAATGATATTTTTACTCATCGAAATAATTATAGACTGTAAAATTAAGGATTTATTTCATCATCGTCAGAAAAATCAACGCTATAATCATCAAGGTCACGGCGGTCTTTTTTGGTCGGACGACCTTCACCGGTTTTCCGATAATGTTCCTTTGAAAGTTTTAGCAATTCCAAATGCTCAAACGATTCCGCCGGAGTTTCATCTTTACGATAAATATCAACAAGCTTGGCGCCAACGCGATTGTCAGGAATATCCAAAACAGTGATTATTCGGGTGATCTGGTCTTTTCTAAACGTAATTTTGTCCGTTGGAAAAACTTCTTTTGATGGTTTCGCAACAATTCCGTTTACCGTAATGTGGTTCTTTTTGCACGCTTCAGTAACCATATTTCGGGTCTTGTAATAGCGCACGCACCATAAATATTTATCAATTCTCATTTCTTATAAAAAACGAAGTTAAATTATTCTTCAAAATAAATCTATATTGTATCTTGCGCCCTTAAAAATCATAGGATGAACAAAATTAGATTTTATTTTACTTTATCAGCCATAGCAATCACATTATTTTCGTGTAATAAAAAAGATGATGATTCGTCGGTTGCCGTACCTCCGAGAGATCGCGCCGAACAGTACGCAACTGATATTGATTCTATTGAAGGATATTTAAAAACACATTATATTACCAAAGTTGAGGTTGATGGTTTCACTGATGTTGTCATAACTAAAATCGACACTGCTACTCCACCAGGAACTCTTTCTATTTGGGATAATACAGAATTTCCGCTTCAATCTAAAATTGTTAAGAACGATTCAAGAGTTTCAAATTTTACTGATGGAAGAGTCGACGACCAGGTTGATTATAAATTATATTACCTTGTATTAAATGAAGGATCAAAAGATCGCCCGGTTACTGTTGATTCAACATACACATCATATCGAGGCTGGACATTGGATAATAAGGATTTCGATAAATCAAACGTTCCTTTATGGAGTAGTTTTCCTGAGAACCAATTTGTTTCGGGCTACAGACAATTCCTTCCACATTTAAAATCTGCATCTAGTGCTATTACAAATGATGATGGGACTGTTACATTCAATGGTTCAGGGATTGGTGTTGTTTTTATACCGTCAGGATTAGGTTATTACAATTCGTCTAGCGCAGCAATAAAGGCTTATTCGCCACTTGTATTCCTAATAAGATTACATTCTGTTAAAACTCGTGACCATGATAGAGATGGAGTTATGACGATTTTTGAGGATTTGAATGGCGATCATGACTTTTATAACGACGATACTGATGGCGACTTGATTCCTGATTTTCTTGATGTTGATGATGACGGCGATAGATATTATACAAAGGATGAAGTGAAAGATCCTGATGGAAAGATATATCCGTTTGCACTAATACCAAATTGCCCGGGTGGAACAGTAAAAAGGCATTTAGACAAAACATGTCATCAATAAAATAGATATTGAAAATAAAAAATCCCGCGTTTAGCGGGATTTTTTTATGGTAAGAAAATATTATTTCCTTTTCATGACTCTTTCAACTGCTTCAACAATAGCCTGATTGTTGAGCTTGTATTTGTCCATTAACTGATCTGGGGTTCCGCTTTCGCCAAAACTATCGTGAACAGCAACAAATTCCTGTGGCGTTGGTTTTTTCGATGATAAAACCCTTGCAACACTTTCTCCAAGTCCGCCAAGAATATTATGCTCTTCAGCCGTTACGATGCATTTTGTTTTTAAGAGTGATTTTAAAATCGCTTCTTCGTCCAATGGTTTAATCGTGTGAATATTGATTACTTCCGCAGTAATTCCTTTCGCTTCTAAAGCTTCAGCAGCAATCAATGCTTCCCAAACCAAATGTCCTGTCGCAACGATCGTTACATCAGAACCTTCGGTCAATACGACTGCTTTACCAATTTCGAATTTACCGTTTTCTGGAGTGAAATTAGGAACAGATGGACGCCCAAAGCGCAAATAAACCGGTCCGTGATGATCAGCAATCGCCAACGTTGCCGCTTTCGTCTGATTATAATCGCAAGTGTTGATTACAGTCATTCCCGGAAGCATTTTCATCAAACCGATGTCTTCAAGAATTTGATGTGTTGCTCCATCTTCGCCCAAAGTCAATCCGGCATGTGAAGCGCATATTTTGACATTTTTATCAGAATATGCAACTGATTGACGAATTTGATCGTAGACTCTTCCGGTTGAAAAATTCGCAAATGTTCCCGTAAACGGAATTTTCCCGCCAATAGTTAAACCTGCTGCAATTCCGATCATGTTTGCTTCTGCAATCCCGATCTGGAAAAAACGTTCCGGATGATTCTTTTTGAAGTCATCCATTTTTAATGATCCGATAAGATCAGCACATAATGCAACCACATTTTCGTTCTTTTGTCCCAATTCGGTAAGTCCGGCTCCGAATCCTGAACGCGTATCTTTATTGCCTGTATTTTCGTATTTAGTCATTTTTTAGTATTGAGATGTTAGTATTGAGTATTGAGATTTAGCAGAGAGTTATCCCACATCTATTATCTCAAATCTCATTTCTAAATTAATAATCGCTTTCGCCTTCGCAATAATTTTGAGTCAAAGCAGTTTCGAGTTGCGCATCGTTAGGTGCTTTTCCGTGCCATGCGTGGCTGTACATCATATAATCAACGCCATTGCCCATTTCGGTATGGAGTAAAACACAAACAGGTTTTCCTTTGCCAGTAAGTGCTTTTGCCTGTGTCATTCCATCGATGATCGCTTCGATATTGTTTCCTTCCTTGATGTCAAGAACTTCCCAGTCAAAAGCTTCGAATTTAGCTCTTACATCGCCCATATATAAAACTTCATCGGTAGTTCCGTCAATCTGTTTTCCGTTAAGGTCGATTGTCGCGATAAGATTATCTACTTTTTTTGCGGATGCGTACATGATTGCTTCCCAGTTTTGGCCTTCCTGTAGTTCGCCATCACCGTGAAGCGTGTAAACCAAATGATTGCAATTGTTTAGTTTTTTTGCCTGTGCAGCACCAATTGCTACCGACATTCCTTGTCCAAGCGAACCCGAAGCAACGCGGATTCCGGGTAAGCCTTCATGTGTTGTTGGATGTCCCTGCAAACGCGAATTGATCAATCGGAAAGTAGCCAATTCCGATACCGGGAAATAGCCGCTTCGTGCTAAAATACTGTAAAAAACCGGAGAAATGTGTCCGTTTGAAAGGAAGAAAATATCTTCCCCGATTCCGTCCATGTCAAATCCTTCTTTTCGATCCATTAGGTTTTGATACAATGCGACGAAAAATTCGGTACATCCAAGGGAACCGCCCGGATGCCCGGAGTTAACGGCATGAACCATTCTAAGAATATCCCTTCGGACCTGAATGGCTAAATTGTTTAGTTGTTGTGTGTTACGCTTCATTTTGTGTGTAAAAGTTAAACTGAAGCAAAAGTAATTTTTATTTAGGGTTGCGGCAAATGTATTTTTGAATAGTTATTAAAAGATTGTGATTATGTTACAACATAAAAGTGCCAACAGAACCACTTTTTAGATTTGCATTTACGGTTTTTCCATCCAATTTAATAGAAAAATCCTGTGCATTTTCTGAAGTATTCAATACAACTATAACCGTTTTTCCATCAGGCCTTCTAAAGGCTACATTCGGAAGTGTCTTAATAACATTGCTTTCAATTCGTTTTGAGCCCGGACGTATAAATTTAGCGGCATGTGCCATAACATAATATGCAACATTGCGCGTTACTTTTGAGCCGTCAATCGTAATAGCGCCCATGCAACTCGTGCAACCGCCTTGGTCTGTATGCGGATCGTATTTAGGATCTGCGGCTAAATTCCACTGAAGTGACATTTTTGCCCAGTTTTTCGGAGCGCCGATTATGAGGTTTTCAATATTCCATTTTAAATCTGTAGGAAAATTTCCTGGTCCGCCCGTCCATTGCTCGGTAAAATAAAGATTTCGATCGGGATGCGCGTCGTGTACTTTTGAAAGCGCGTCTATCGTTCCGCCATAAAGATGAAACGCTGAACCGTCAACATATTTCTTTGCCGCCGGGTCATTTAAGATTTCCAGTGGATATTCGGGCTTGTCACAATTATGGTCATAAACTATGATTTTGGTTTTGATATTCGATTTTTCAAAAGCCGGCCCAAGATGATTTTTTACAAAAATTGCCTGATCTTTCGCTTCCATGTACATGCTTGGATTATTGCCCGGATGCAACGGCTCATTTTGAATCGTAACAGAATTAATTACAATTCCTTCCTTTTTCATTTGCTCAATATATTTCACGAAATACAACGCATAAGCATCATAAAATTCAGGTTTCAGACTTCCGCCTTTTGTATTGTTATTTGTTTTCATCCACGTTGGCGCGGACCACGGCGAACCCATAATGTAGATTTTCGGGTTTATTTTCTGGATTTCTTTAAGAATAGGAATCAAACCGGTGCGATGATCGTTGGCAAGGCTGAATTTTTCCAGCTTTGGATCTGTTTCTCCGGAAGGCAAATCGTTATACGAAAAAACGCGATCGTCCAAATCGGAAGCACCGATGCTAATTCGCAAAACGCTGATTCCAATATTGTTACTATTAACGTCGAAAAGTTCCTTCAATAAATTTTCCCGTTCTGAAGCACTCATTTTCATCATTAACTGAGCACTTCCTCCGTTAAGGCAATAGCCAAATCCGTCCATTTCCTGAAATGTCGTTTTGTCATTTATTTCGATAATGGATGTAGCCGGATTATTGCTGAAATTTACATTTTGCTGTTTTTGGAATAAAGCGGTTTTATCACCGTTTGTAAGCCAGAATTCGGCACCGGATTTAGAAGTATTATTTGTTGTTCCACAACTGAAGAATAAAGCCAGCGTAGCTATCATTAAAAATTTTTTACAATATTTCATTTGATTTTAGTTGATGATTATAAAGCGAATATAATTAAAAATCGTACAAATTCAGAAAGTCTGTAATCTGATACATTATTAAGGAAGCAAACTCGGGCCCAGAATATTCATCCACAAATACAACCCAACGCTGCCACCAAGCAATCCGGAAAGGATGAATGTGAATCTTTTTTCTGCCGGAATTATCCTGAAAATAACATACAGGGAAATTACTAATCCAACCAAACCACAAATTACCGGAATCAATCCGGGCGGTAACTTCAGCATTATTGAAATGCGCGCCTCGTCTCCGCCAAAGAAAGTAGTTCCGCTTCCGAAAATCTTCCGGGAAACGGATGAAAACAAATTAAAAGTTTCCCTTAGCCAAAATAATGACAAAAAAACGCCAAGCCAATCTATCCATTTGAAATTTTTTGCCTGTGTGTTTTTTCTTCTGAAGTATAAAAAAATCAAGCCAATTGTTCCTGTCAGCATGGTTTGGATCGGCCCACCGGAAGTATTTATAATGCTGTCAGTTTTAAACTTTGAAATCAAATAGTCAAATCTTGGTTTGTCGCGAAAATGCTTTTTATCTATTATATCCTGTTCGTTTTCCAGATATAAAATGTCGAGTTCCTGGTTGATTTTTTCTGCATTCCAGTACGTGCTGCTATAACTCAGCTTGGTTTCATAGCCCATGATTTGCGCAGCAACGACATGTCCTAATTCGTGCGAAACGGTTCCGATTGGCGTTACAACAATAAATGCAATCGTGAAAAACAAAAGTTGAAGCGGGTATATTTTAAAGTAATTTTTTAATTTCACGTCTGGATTTTTAAATGATGCGAGCTAATTTACAGATTATTAAACCGCTGCAAAGTCCTTTTAACAACAAATTAATTCCTTTTCTGATTTTTTCAATCAATTAAAATTGTTAATTTAATTCATAATTAGTGATTCAAAAAATCACAATTCCATTATCTTTGCGCGTCCCAAAACGGGAGAAAATACGCCTTTATGAAGTTTGATTTATTACAAAAAGATTCCCAGTCAAAAGCCCGAGCCGGAACGATTACGACTGATCACGGCACAATTGAAACGCCAATTTTTATGCCTGTTGGAACCGTTGGTTCTGTTAAAGGAGTGCATCAGCGTGAGCTGAAAAACGATATCAATCCGGATATTATATTAGGAAACACCTATCATTTATACCTTCGGCCGCAAACAGAAATTCTTGAAAAAGCGGGTGGTTTGCATAAATTCATGAATTGGGATCGGAATATTCTTACAGATTCTGGTGGCTATCAAGTGTATTCGCTCTCGGCCAACAGAAAAATAAAGGAAGAAGGCGTTAAATTCAAATCGCACATTGACGGTTCCTATCATTTTTTTACGCCTGAAAACGTAATGGAAATACAGAGAACAATTGGCGCCGATATTATCATGGCCTTTGATGAATGCACACCATATCCTTGCGATTATCGCTATGCGCAACGATCAATGCACATGACGCATCGCTGGTTGGACAGATGTGTAAACCATTTGGAAAAATTGCCGTTTAAGTATGGCTATGAACAGACATTTTTCCCGATTGTACAGGGAAGCACTTATAAAGATTTGCGAATGCAATCGGCTGAATATATTGCAAATGCCGGACAGCAAGGAAACGCAATTGGCGGATTATCAGTAGGAGAGCCGGCTGAGGAAATGTATGCGATGACTGAAGTTGTCTGCGATATTCTTCCGGAAGATAAACCACGATATTTAATGGGCGTCGGAACTCCGATCAATATTCTTGAAAATATCGCGCTCGGAATTGATATGTTTGATTGTGTAATGCCAACCAGAAATGCCAGAAACGGAATGCTGTTTACATCGCACGGAACGATCAATATCAAAAATAAAAAATGGGAAGCCGATTTTTCGCCGTTAGATGAAATGGGACATACATTTGTGGATACAGAATATACGAAAGCATATTTACGCCACCTTTTTTCAGCAAATGAATATCTTGGAAAACAAATTGCCACGATTCACAATCTCGGATTTTACATGTGGTTGGTTCGTGAAGCAAGAAAACATATCTTAGCAGGAGATTTCCGCACATGGAAAGAAATGATGGTTAAACAAATGAGCCAACGATTGTAGGTTTCGGGTATCAGGTTTTAGGTGTTAGTGAACACCAATACCCAATAACCAACACCCAATACACTGAAAAATGAACATAATAGACAAATACATTCTCAAAAGGTATCTTTCCACATTTTTTGTGATGCTTTTGTTGTTTATTCCAATCGGGATCGTAATTGACGTTTCCGAAAAAATAAACAGAATGTTGCAAAACAAAGTCCCGTTTGATGCAATTGCGATGTATTATCTTGATTTTACGATTTATTTCGCGAATCTGTTATTTCCGATTTTCTTGTTTTTGTCCGTAATCTGGTTTACCTCCAAGTTAGCTAACAACACTGAAATCATTGCGATCCTGAGTTCCGGGATTTCCTTTTCGCGTTTTTTACGTCCGTACATTATTGGTGCGCTTGTCGTATCATTTTTCTCGTTAATAATGGGATTTTTCATTGTTCCGAAAGCCAGCGAAGGGTTTAATAATTTCCGTTATATGTATCTGAAAGGCAACGGAAAAAACGAAATGCGCGATAATTCGGATGTCTATCGACAGATTAATGATAACGATTTTATATATGTTGGAAATTTTAACGTGAATTCTAAAACAGGTTTTAATTTCTCTTTGGAAAAATTCAATAAAGAGCAATTAGCTTTTAAAATCAGTGCCGACAGAATCAAATGGATAGAAAAAGACAGCACCTATAGATTGTACGGCTACAGAAAACGGACAGTTGGCGTTCTAGGCGACCGTATCGAATCACTTCCGCAAAAAGATACTCTTTTTAATTTCGAGTTAGAAGATCTTACTCCAACCGTTTATGTCGCAGAAACCCTAAATTTAGGCGAGTTAAACAAGTTCATCGAAAAAGAAAAAAGCCGCGGATCCTCAAATATCAACACCTATTTAGTTGTATTGTATAAAAAATACAGCATTCCGGTTTCAGCATTTATTCTCACGATTATCGCTGTTGCAGTTTCTTCAATGAAGCGCCGTGGCGGAATGGGAATGAATCTTGCCATCGGAATCGGACTTGCTTTTACCTATATTTTCTTTGATAAGATTTTTGGTGTTTTGGCTGAAAAATCAAGTATTCCGCCATTAGTCGCTGTGTGGATTCCAAATACCGTTTTCGGAATTCTCGCTGTTTACCTCTTGAGAAATGCCAAGCGGTAATTTTAAAAGTTACCTGGATCTCCATCTCATTGTTTTTATATGGGGATTTACAGCAGTACTCGGCGATTTAATCACGATCGGCGAAAATTCTCTCGTATGGTATCGTATGCTGCTTGCCGGTTTATTCCTTTTATTCTATCTGATCCTGACGAAAAGAAAATTCATTTTACCGCTAAAATCAGCCTTAAACCTGATTTTCGTCGGATTGTTGATCGCCATTCACTGGATATTTTTCTTCAAAGCAATTAATATTTCAAACGTTTCAATTACGCTTGCAATGTTTTCAATGGGCGCTTTTTTTGCATCAGTATTGGAGCCGATTTTCTACAAACGCAAAATGTTATGGTATGAAGTTTTCTTCGGACTCATAATCATCGCCGGGCTTTTCATGATTATGCAGGTCGAAATGCGCTATCTCGAAGGAATTATCTGCGCGCTTTTTTCGGTTTTTGTAGGGGTTTTATTCACACTCTTAAACGGAAAATTAATCCAAAAACACGACTCTACAATTATCACATTATATGAATTCTTCGCTGGCTGTTTCTTCGTCACGCTTTATCTGCTTTACGACGGAAAATTCACTCCGGAATTTTTCATGCTTTCCACAAACGACTGGATTTTAATCTTAATCCTTTCATCGGTTTGTACCGCATATGCATTCACGGCTTCGGTAAACGTCATGCGAAAATTATCGCCCTATACCGTAATGCTGACCACAAATCTCGAACCTGTTTACGGTATTTTCCTCGCTTATTTCATCATCGGTGAAGACGAAAAGATGAGCCTTCCGTTCTACATTGGCTCCGCGATCATTCTGCTGACCGTAATTTTAAACGGTATAATCAAGAATTACCAGAAAGCAAAAGTGTAAGTTTTTCAGGAGCTATTCCCGCTATTCACTTCAATCTTTTTTGTTTGTCAACCCAAGTGCAGTCGAAGGGCTCTGTCCAAAACAAAAAAGGATTTCCGTTGCTATCGGGGCTAGGCGTTTTGTCTTCATAACTTTTCATTTTTTTAAACTCACGTTTTTGAAACTTTAAAACTTTAAAACTATCTTTGTAGTTCGAACTAAATTTAAAAACGCACAATCCCTATGGAATATTTAGATTTTGAGCTTCCAATAAAAGAATTGGAAGACCAGTTGGACAAATGCCAGATCATCGGCCAGGAATCCGACATTGACGTTTCCAATACCTGCAAGCAGATCGAGAAAAAACTTGAAGAAACCAAAAAGAAAATATATAAAAACCTAACCGCTTGGCAACGCGTTCAGCTGTCAAGACATCCAAGCCGTCCTTATACAATGGACCACGTAAGAGCTTTGTGCGGCGAAAGCTGGCTCGAACTTTTCGGGGACAGAAGCTTTAAAGATGACAAAGCAATGATTGGCGGACTTGGTAAAATTGGAGGACAATCGTTCATGATCGTTGGTCAGCAGAAAGGTTTTAATACGAAAACGCGCCAATATCGTAACTTCGGAATGGCAAATCCGGAAGGATACAGAAAAGCATTACGCTTAATGAAAATGGCTGAGAAATTCGGGATTCCGGTTTTAACGCTTATTGATACTCCGGGAGCTTATCCTGGATTAGAAGCCGAAGAACGAGGGCAAGGTGAAGCGATCGCCAGAAATATCTTCGAAATGATTCGTTTAAAAACACCAATCATTTCTGTAATTGTTGGAGAAGGAGCTTCCGGCGGAGCTTTAGGAATCGGAGTAGGAGACAGGGTTTTAATGATGGAAAACACATGGTATTCCGTAATTTCACCTGAATCTTGTTCGTCGATCCTATGGAAAAGCTGGGATTATAAAGAACAAGCTGCTGAGGCATTAAAACTGACGTCAACAGATATGAAAAAACAAAACCTTGTTGATGAAGTTATTCCGGAACCACTCGGCGGAGCACACTATGACAGGGAAACTGCTTTTAAAAATGTAGAAGAATACATTCTTCAGGCTTTTAATCAGCTTAAAGACTTATCAACAGAGAAGCTTGTTGCCCAAAGAATGGACAAATACAGCAAGATGGGCGAATTTAAAGAGTAATTTCTTACAATTACACTAAAATCCGAAGCCCAGTGGTTTCGGATTTTTTTTTGGTTATAAACAAAATTTAATTACTTATCAACAGTTATTACTTAAAACTCAAAACGGCTTTTTTTTATTTTTAAGCTACATTCGCAACATGGAAAATCTCAGAAACATAAATCCAATCAAAGTAGATAAAACTACCATCATCAACCTTGAAAAAGGCAAGCTGCCACCGCAGGCGCTCGATCTTGAAGAGGCAGTTTTGGGCGCGATGATGATTGACAAAAAAGGAGTTGATGAGGTAATCGATATTCTTCAGCCGGACGCGTTTTACAAAGAGGCGCACAAACATATTTTCGAGGCAATTGTTCAGTTATTCACAGATACGCAACCAATCGATTTGTTGACAGTTTCTTCACAACTTAAAAAAAATGCGAAACTCGAACTTTCCGGTGGCGATTTTTACCTGATACAGCTTACGCAGAAAATATCATCTTCGGCGCACATTGAATTTCACTCGAGAATTATCCTGCAAAAATTCATCCAGCGAAGCCTTATCAAAATTTCATCTGAAATAATTGAAGAATCTTACGACGAAACAACAGATGTCTTTGATTTGCTAGACAAAGCGGAATCGCGTTTATATGAAGTAACACAAGGAAATATAAAACGTAGTTCCGAAACCGCGCAAAGTCTCGTTATACAAGCTAAAAAGCGTATTGAGGAAATTGCCGGCAAAGAAGGTTTAAGCGGAATTGCAACCGGTTTTGAAAAACTGGATAAAGTAACTTCAGGCTGGCAACCGAGTGATTTGATCATTATTGCCGCCCGTCCGGGTATGGGTAAAACGGCATTCGTACTTTCGATGGCACGAAATATTGCAATAGACTTTGGCCATCCTGTAGCGTTATTTTCGCTCGAGATGTCGTCAGTTCAATTGATTACACGTTTGATTTCATCCGAAACTGGATTGTCATCTGAGAAACTTCGTACCGGAAAACTCGAAAAGCACGAATGGGAACAGCTTAGCATTAAAGTAAAAAATCTTGAAAAAGCGCCACTTTACATAGATGATACGCCTTCACTTTCAATTTTCGATTTGCGTGCAAAGGCGAGGCGTTTGTCATCTCAACACGGGATTAAGATGATTATCGTCGATTACCTTCAATTGATGACAGCCGGCGGAAACGGAAAAGGCGGCGGCAACCGTGAACAGGAAATCTCGACAATTTCACGAAACTTAAAAGCTCTGGCAAAAGAACTCGGCGTTCCCGTAATTGCGTTATCGCAGTTATCGCGTGCGGTTGAAACACGTGGATCGAGCAAAAGGCCATTGCTTTCCGATCTTCGTGAATCGGGAGCGATTGAGCAGGATGCGGATATTGTATCGTTTATTTATCGTCCGGAATATTATAAAATTGATGAATGGGACGACGATGAGCATTCGCCAACAGAAGGCCAGGCCGAATTTATCATCGCAAAACACCGTAACGGATCGCTTGAAAATATTCGTCTTAAATTCATTGGAAACCTTGGTAAATTTGACAATCTTGAAGATTATGGCGGTGCTTATGATGATTTGCCATCTAAAATGAACCACGACGACAATCCGTTTATAACAAAAAATCTTCCGTCGGCAAACGAAGCTTTTGGCAGTAATCTCAATAATAATAATGACGACAGCGATGTTCCGTTCTAAAATGAAACATTTAAAATAATAAAAAACCTCCGATTTGGAGGTTTTTCTTTTTTGTAATCTTGTTATTAATCAGAAACTGTGTAAAACATCAATATTGGTTTTTTGTACCCGATTTTGTATTGATATCCAGAAAGAGATAAAGCGGGCAAAACCCCATTGCAGCTGTAGTTGTTAAGTAAATTGCTAAGATTCCGCATACCATTTTCAAAACAATTTCGCCGGTTAAATGCAACATATATGCAAATAGCAGAATGCTGATGAAAACACGGATAAGTTTGTCAAAAAGATGCAGATTTCCTTTCATATATTTAAAATTAGCCGAGTTTGCTTCTATAAAGTGAGCGAAAATAACCCGGACAAAAAAATAAATGTTATGAAATGAATCCCACGAAGGATGAACGTCTACTGACGCGTGACATTCTTAAATTGAAAAGAAAATTCTAAATAATATTCAGGCGGCGCAACAAATCATCGTTATAATTCTTCGAGATTGGGATTTTGGTTTCACCGATGTAAACAGTATTAGTTTCAAATTTTGTCAGATAATCAAGATTTACCAAATAGGATTTATGAGTGCGGAAAAAAGTATTTTTGTCAAGCCTTTCAATAAAGTTGGTCATTGATGCGCGAATCACTTCATCTTTGTTTTTGGTGTGGATTTCAAGATAATTCCCTTCAGATTTAATCCATAAAATATCCGAAATAATCAGTTTGGTGTAACGGTATTTGTCTTTTATAAAAAGCGCATCTTTTATAATCAATGCGTCATTAGCATCATTAGATTTTGTCGTTTCAGGACTATTTTGACTGTCTAGCCTGTTGAGCGCAATTTCAATAGCTGTATATAATTGCTCTTGTTTAAACGGTTTGACAAGATAATTTATAGGATTCGTTTTTTTTGCGCGGTCAAGAGTTGTAGAATCCGAATACGAGGTCGTAAAAATAAACGGAATAGAATACGAATTATTCAGTTCTTCGGCAAGGTCAATTCCGTCGCGCTCGCCGTTTAGGTTCACATCGAGCAATATCAGATCAGGTTTTTCAGTAGTCAAGATTTCAATCGCTTCGTCAAAATCCATTGCATTCCCGACGATTTCATATCCCATTTTAGAAAGCATGTTTTTCATGTCTTCTGCAATTATGAGTTCGTCTTCAACAATTAATATACGTATCATTCCTGTTTCTTTGGGGTTTTCAAAGATATAAATCATTTGGCTAAAATGCACAACATGTTTTCTGTTCGATAAAAATAGGATTCTGTCAAACTGAAAAAACCTCCGTTTTACTGGAGGTTTTTAGTTAAAAACTAAAACTATGGTGGATGTTTTAATACATTTTTTTGCCGTTATTTGTAGTTTTAATAGACAGGAGAATGTAAATAGCGCAGATTCCAATGATTGAAGTAACAATCAGGTAAAGTCCGATTAATCCATACAGCATTACAAGGAAAGTATCTCGTTCTACGAAAAGCATTAATCCGATAAAAATTAATCCTTGTATCAACCTTATGAAGCGATCAGTTTTGCTAATGTTTTTCGCCCTTCCCATATCTTAATAGACCACCTTTTTCGTAATCGTTTTATTATCTGTCGTTGTAATTTTTGCCAATAATACCTGATTCGCGGCTTTAAGATCATGTAATTTTATAACATTCAGATTGATTGCGGATTTTTCATAAACCAATCTTCCTCGCAAATCAAAAAGCTGGATTTCCAACATAACCAAATTTTGTGAATTGACATTTAGGATTCCGTTTTCTTTGAAAAGAATGATCGTGTCCGCACTTAATTCAGGGTTTTTAATGCCGAGTGCCGCTTGATATACAATCTCAAATCGATCCTTAAATTCGCCTTGCGCTGAAGCAAAATCATAATTTTCTTGTTTTAAATCGTGAATGATTCCGGTAAGATTGTCTTTCAAAAAGATTGATTGATCGCCTGCAAACAGTCCGTCAACATGATCAATCGAGATAATGAAATTTCCGCCGGTTTCTGTCTTAAAACCTAATTTTACCACGTCGTCAGCTGTAAACGGAAGCGCTTTCGCCTGGATTACATATTCGCTATTCTCGATTATGTTGTATAATTTGCTTCCGGTCGTTTCAATCAGCTTTCCGTCATAACGGCTGTCAATTGCGTTTGTCGCATTGGTGATGTAACCGGTCAGAATCTGGTTTAATTTTTTCGTCGAATCGGATAAATTCAGCCAAATACGGTTTTTTTCAATTGAAGTTGCAGATCGGAAAAACTGGTTTTCGTTGTTCCCTATACGCATATCATTCTTAAAACTAACCGCTGCTTGTTGTGGTGCATCGGCGGCCATCTTTGCCAGAAAGCCTTGTCCAACCTGAATAGTACCGTTTGGCTCATTTCCGGGTGAAGTTGTTGCTGCTTCAGCGGCACCACTTGCGTTATATGTCGCATAATTGGATGCGGTTGGATCTTGAGTGGCATGTGTCCAAAAATAAAGTACGTCGATATCAGGATTTGCATCCATAAAAGCATCAGCATCAATTGTTGACGGATAAGGATTTCCAATCATGTTAAAACCTTTAGACGCATCAGAATTTGTAACATCTATCGAGATATTTCCAGTATGTGGACGCCCATTGAACAATCCGTTAAACGTTGCAAGGTTCCCATTTGCCGGAAATGTATTAGGAGCACGAACCATAAATCCTTTTGCAGCAATAAAACTCTCATTTGCAGGATTAGCGAATGCTACGAATGAATTAGTTGGTTCATCCAGCGAGTAAAAGCGATTGCTTAATGTTTTATCTGAAAATGCAAACAAGTTCTGATCAGCAACGGGAGAAGACCAATATACATAGTCCAAACGACGCATTTCTTCATTCCTTTTTACAGTGATTATACCACGGTTTTCATCTAGATTTCCGCTTTGAATCAAATTCGAGTTGTTTTCCAATACTAACGAAGCGGTTTCAGCAATGTCTAATGTTCCAACAACGTGAATGTTATTTTCCGATGCCACGTTTAATTGGGCATCTTCGAGCAGAACCAAAGAGCAAAATTCTAAATCGGTGGTAACATTTAATGTTCCTTTTATAAAAGCAATCGAATTATTATCGGGAGCAGCAGGAACCCATTCTGTTTCATTCCACATTGTCGCAGTTGCACAGGAATTGCAAACCGTTGCATAATAGGCATCACCATCTATTTGCCATGACCATTCTGATTGGGCTTGTTCAACATCATCGACTTTAATACACTTAAGATATTTGTTGTCTACTGCTGAAAAATAATACAAATTTAGGTTTGTCAAATCGATCGATGATATATAATTTGAATCGATTAGTAACCCATATAAGTTTGTTGAATTGGATAAGTCTAACGACGTAAGAAAGTTATTTTCACATCCCAGAAATCCTAGTGATGGATTCAAAGTGAGAGATACCAATTGATTCTCATGACAAGTCAACCACTGGATTTCGCCAACATTTGATAAATCTAAAGTCGTTAGCTTATTTTCTCCGCACTCAAGCTCAGACATATAATTTGAAATCGGACTTAAAGACGTTATCTGATTGTTATTGCAGTATAGGTTTTCAAGATTTTCTGCGCTGGAAAGATCAAGTTGTGTAAGCTCGTTATACGAACAATCCAAATTGTATAAATTGGTAAGTCCGCTTATGTTTAGACTTGAAATTTTATTGTAGCGGCACTCAATTTCATAAATTTCGGGTGTTTCAGTAAAGTCTAAAGACGTGATTTGATTTTCGTTACAATCAATTCTTCCAAGATATATTATGCCGCTAAGGTCAATATCCGTAAGCATATTGTTGCTGCAATCGACTTCGCCGAGGTTTTGTAATCCTGCAATATTTAAAGATGTAAGTTGATTGTTATTGCATTCCACCATATAAAGATTTTGAAGCATCGAAAGATCCAATGCAGTCAAATTATTTTCGTAAAGATATAGTTCCACTAAATTTGGCATTCCATCTCCAAAATTAATGGTTTCCAAAGCTGAATCCGTACAATAAAATGTTTCTACACTAGTGAGTCCCAATCCGTCAAAATCCAGATTTACAAACTCATTTTCACTACAATATAAACTCGTTATCCAGCTCATTCCAATCAACGCATCAAGGTTAGTAAGATAATTTCCTTGAAGGTCCAGGCTGTACAAAGAAGTGAAAGCGTTAATCCCGGTAAGATCTGAAATTCCCATATTGTACAAACTCAGATTCGAAATTCCGGCGGCTACATTCGTCGGAATCTTACCGTCTAAAACTTCGTCATAACCTTCATTTAAAAGGAGCTGTTCAAATTTAATATCCGGAATTAAAGTAAAAGGTCCGATTTGGCAGCTTTCTTCAAACGTAGCATTTTCATCTTTGAGGAAATTTGGGTTACCAATAGTGATTTCCGGATTGTTCATAGAAATACAACTCAGAGAATTTGAAGTACAGTCTAAAGATGAAATTGCAGTTCCCTTTAAATTCAGGAAAGTCAGGTTGTTGTTTTGACATTCCAATTGTGTAAGGCTAGTAAAATCAAATAACTGTAGCTTTGTTATCGAATTATTAGCGCACTTAAAACTTTGCAATAATGGTAAAGGTTTTAACCACATATTGGAAATTTGATTATCAGAGATATCCAAAACAACAATGTCGTTCAAATCGCGGATGTCCATGTCATAGATAACATTGTTGTTGCAAATCAGCTTTTTAAGTTTCGTTAAATGGAATGTTTCAATACGAAATAGCGAGTTATTGCTACAATACATATATTCTAACGGATTGTCAAATGTAAATGCTACGTTTGAAATACCATTATTGCTACAATCCAAATAGTTAAGGTTATTGTTATTTTGTAAATCGAGATCAGCGAGATTGTTTTGACTACAATCCAACCACTCTAAAAGATTTAAATTTGCAAAATTAAATGAGTAATTACCTGTATTGCTACAGTTCAGTTTAGTGAGCTTAGTCATGTTTTGCAACATAGAGCCGTTAATTGGATTATCGCTGCAATTCAATTCTGTCAGATTTGTAAAGAATTCAATTCCGGTGAGGTCGGAAATGTTTTTTCCGGAGATATCTAAAGATGTGATTCCGGTAATCACCGATCTTTGAACCGTATCATCCATTACGTCGTCATAACCCAATGCTATGAGTGCCTGTTCAAAATTATCGTCAGGTAAATAAATAGCATTACAATCTAATTTGTAGGTAGCGTGCGAATCTTTATACCACCACGGAAAAGAATTAAAATGGGCCACATCATAAACCTCGATACAATATAGATATGGATTGTTGCTCACGCCAAAGGTTGTCAGCGCTGTTTGATTTTTTAAGCTTAATGATGTCAATTGATTATGGCTACAGTACAATTCATTCAGATTTGTTCCGGTTAGATCAAGTTCGGTCAGGTTATTCTTGTATGCATTTAGAAGTTTTAACGCTGAAAGCCCGGTTACATTTAATTGCGTTAAATTGTTTTCATCTACGGTAAGCGATTCCAATAACGGCAAATGGCTTACATCAAGAGCTGTCAATCCAGATCTGCTCAAGTCGATATACGTCAAACTGGAAGTGTCTATTACGAGCGAAGTCAGCAACGGTGTTGAAGAAGCATGCAGGTCGTTTAAGCTTGGTAAATTTGATAAGTTTACCGATGTTAGCGGATTTTCACCAATCACTAACGAGGTCAAACTTGCCATTCCCGAAAGATTCAAGCTCGTAATATTGTTCTTAGCGCAATTAAGAATCCGTAGTAATTGCAAATTACTCACATCTAAAGATGTCACGCTATTGTCATAAAAAAAGAGAATCTGCAGATTAGTAAAATCCTGTATCCCCGTTAAGTCAGTGATCTGAATGTCGTCAATGTAAAGCGCATACACATTGCTTATGTTTGCTGTTAAGACTTGTCCGTCCAGAACAGTATCATATTCTTTATTAATAAGCAATTGTTCAAATCCGGGATCCGGAATCAAAGTCACCTGTCCAAATGAAATCTCCGATAAGAAGAACATGATACTAAAGCACAAAAATTTAAAATAATTCTTTTTCATAATTCTTTTTTTAGTTTGACGATTTAATTCGTAAATCATAGTGCAATACTAAAGCAGAATACCGCCAAAACCGAATTTTAGGTATAGACAAATTATAGACAGCCGGAAAATTTATTGCTAACGGAAATAACTAAAAAACCAATGATAGTAATGGTTTTCGAAAATTCTGTAATATAGACAACAGGAATGATTGCTAGACAACGCCACAAAAAGACGTCGTCAAAAAGGAAATGTATTAAAAAGAGTATTATTCCGGATTTTCAGGAAGATTCATTTTCTTATTCAATCTCGTTTTTGCGCGGTGCACACTTGTCGGATTTATATTCAGTAATCCGGCGATTTCTTTTGGAGATAATTGCAGGTGGAAATACGCACACAACCGAATTTCATACGCAGTTAACGTTGGGTGTTTTTGCTTTAAGTTTAAAAAGAAATCAGGGTGTACTTTCTCAAAATGCAATTTGAATTTTTCCCAATCGGCATCCAGGAATAAATTGTTTTTGATCGTCGATTTGATTTGTTGGATACTTTCATTCGGAAGCATTGCTTTCGGAAGTTCCTCAATCTGTTTTTGCAACGTCGTCAGCATTTCGTTCTTCTGAAACAAATAAAGTGTAGTGGAAGCCAATTCACGCTGATTGAACTCCAATTTCTCATGCAGTTTTTCCTTTTCGCTTTTTTCAACTGCGACTTGAGCATTTACATATTCGTTTTCAAGTGCGATCAGACGATTCTTGATTTGTATCTGCTCGTTATCTTTACGGAGCAGTTCCGATTCCAGTTCCTTTGCTTTAAGTTCTTCTTTGATAATGTTTATACGTGCGACCAAGGCCAATGCAAATGCCAGCGTTTGTGAAATAATCGCAATATTTGGCAGTAAGTCCGGGCCACGGCTGTTTCGGTTTAGTAAAAAAGTAATTGTGATCGCCACTACGATAATCATCGGAAACAAGTTTGCCAACAGGAAATAGCGCGCCTGCTTTAAATTTTTACGCCAGGAAATAATTCCCATTATAAATATCAAAACCAATATTGCAACAATCAGCAGGTTAGTATACGTCACCGAATGCCTATATAAAAAAGTGATTCCGCTCAACGTTACAATCGATGAAATGGTAATAGCAACTGTAAAAACAATAGCCATCGTTTTTAAAATGGTATCCAAAACCGGCATCAATCGCGAAGTTTCCAAATACGTACGCGCATATTGCACAAATCCGGTAATAATCAATATCAATGCAATTTGCATCAGTAAGATATTCAGATCAAATGAGTAAAGTCCGTGATCGGTCAATTCCATATAAAAATACCGTTCATCAAATAAAATATTAAGAAAACGACGATACGAAGTGATATAGAACAGCGCGCCGAGCTGTATCACCAAATAATACAAATAGGCCTTGTCCTTAAAAATAAAATAGATGTATAAATTGTATAAAAAGAAAAGCATAATAATTGACAGCGACGTAAACCACACCAGAAAGTCAATGTTCGCCTGCTCGTCAACCGCTGCTGCTTTTTTAAACGAAACCTCAATTGGTAAACGATCCGGATCTTTGTTGAGGTTGTGGGTGCTGATTTTGAAGTAAAAACTCTGAGAGGTACTGTCAGTAAACGTATACGGAATCATACCTACCAAACGCGAATAGTTTTTAACGTTGAAACCCGCGCTTCGGCTTTCCCATTTGTTTGTTTCGGGATTTTGGAAATACATGGTGTTGTCGATATCCGGATAAACATAGACGTAGTATTTCTCTATAGTATCTGATGAATTCTTTACAGAACATTTTATCCAGTAATATTCCGATTTGTTATAAAAGGTTACGTCGTCATGCTCGCGAAACGGGATAGTCCTGTCGCTGATAACCTGCCGCAGAGAATATTGCTTGTCGGCTGCGATTTTAAAATGTGGTAACAGCGTAGTATTATCTTTATCAAGTTGCACCACGTTGTCCTGTGAAAAGGCAAAGCTTGAAAACAGAAGAATAAAAGCAGTAAATAACTTCATAACCGATTCGGGGAAATCATATTGAGTACTACAAGGTAAGAAAAAAACAGCAAATCAAAGGTATAAAAAAAGCCTCCCGTTAAGGAGGCTTTGTATCATTAAGCAATGCAGATTAGTACAATACTTTTTTCGTTACAGTTTTGTTATCAGCAGTAACCTGAACAAGCAATACCTGGCTTCCAGCGTTTAAGCTTGAAACTACAGTAGTTGCAGCGTTGATGTTATTTCTTTCGAAAAGCAATCTTCCGCGAATGTCATAGATTTTAACTTGCTGCATGTCAACCGCGCCACTATTAATGTTTAAAGCACCATTTTGTTTGAAAACAATGATACTGTTAGCATCAGCGATTGGATCTTTAACATTCAATGTTGTTTGATACACGATCGCAAAACGGCTGTTGAAAGTTCCCGCTTCAGAAGCGAAAGTATAAGCACCTTCGTTGATATCGTGAGTTGCACCAGTCAGGTTATCTTTAATGAAAATATCCTGTCCTTCGCTAAACAATCCGTCAACGTGGTCAAGCGAAATAGTATAGTTTCCGGCTGTAGCAGCTTTAAATCCTAACGCAACAACATCATCAGCTGTAAATGGCAATGCTCTTCCCTGGATTACGAATTCAGAATTGTTTACGATGTTATACAATCTACTTCCATTAAGGTCGATTAATTTCGCGTCAAATTGACCGTCGAAATCATTTGTAGCATCTGTAATATAACCTGTAAGAATCTGGTTCAACGGAGTAGTTTCGCTTGAAAGATTCAACCAGATACGGTTTTTCTCGTTAGTAACACCTCTGAAGAACTGACCATCTGTATTGTTTACACGCATAGCGTTTGTAAAGTTGATCGTAGCATTTGCATTTGTAGCTGCAATGAATCCCTGACCAACCTGGATAGTTCCGTTTGGAGTTGCGCTTGGCGGTGTTCCTCCTGATGGAGCTGCAGTTCCCGAAGCATTGTAAGTGGCATAATTCGCACCGTTAGTTGTTGCACCAACTGCACTGTGTGTCCAGAAATAAAGCGTAGTGAGGCTTGGGTTTGCTGCCATGAAATCTGCTGCGCTGATCGTTGATGGATAAGGATTACCAATCATGTTCATTCCAGAACCATTATTGGTAACATCAATAGTTATATTTCCATTATTTGGTACACCGTTAAACGAACCATTAAAAATTGCTGTAGTAGTATTATTCGCCGGGAATGCATTAGGAGAACGTATCATGAAACCTTTTGCCCCGTCGAACTCAGTTGTAAATGGATCAACTGCAGAAAATGCATTTGTGCTTTCAATATATTGGTAAAAACGGTTTGCTAAAGTTCCTTCAGAAAAATCGCGAAGATTTTGTCCGGCAACCGGTGAAGACCAGTACACATAATCCAAACGACGCATTTCAGCATCACGTTTTACAGTGATAGCACCTTCATTACTGTTAACAGTTCCTTTTTGGATAAGGTTAGTGTTGTTTGGAATAAGGAAATCAGCACCATCAGCAACTGTAATAGCATTGTTTACTGTTACCGGAACTGTTGGAGTAGATCCTGAAGTCAATGTTCCTGCAAATACAGAAACCGAGTTATAATTACCTGCCTTGATTGTAGCATTAGCATCATATTGAGGGTTTCCTAAAAGTGCTCCCCAATTGGTTGCTACACGGATACCGTCGATAATCAAGTTAGAAGCACTGCCTGAGGCTCCTTGACGAAGTGTATAAAAGCCAACATTTGCAAGCGTAGATGGATTTGATACACTAACTTCAGGTGTGCCTGGTTCTGCGTATAAATCTGGATTTACGAATAGTGTAGCTGTTTCAGTACCATTTGTTGTAAAGTTGAATTTTAATACAACAACATGTGTCGTTCCAACTGCATAGTTTGCAGTTCCATATTCTACTGCTCCGGGAGCAGAGGAAGCGTTAGCAACACCAAAGTTCACGAATCCGTTTATAGAAGATGCTTTTACATAAACACGTCCTTTTAATGTGGTAGTCCCTCCTGTTGGATTAACAGAGAAGAAATAATCACCTGTTCTTGGAGTTGTAACGTTTACAAGAAAAGAAATATAGAATGTAGAACCACTTGTAAAATCAGGCGCGATATCTTTACCAACATCTTCTCCTGCATTACTCATAGTAATCGCATTTCCGATACCCGTAGAACCATAACCATTGTATGATAATCCTGGTGCTCCGGCTTGTATTGGAGTTGTACCGGGAGCATTTACACCTATTGTAAAGTGTGTAGGATAAATATTTCCTGAATAAGTAACGTTATCTTCCATCAACAATTCTCCGGCTTCCTGAACAATAACATCAAAAGTAGTTGAAGTAGCACCCGCTAATCCTGTAGTGTTAGCACCAAGAGTATATCCTGTTCCAGCAGCTGTAAAGCTAATGGTACTGAAAGTAGCAATTCCGTTAACTGCTGCATGGTTTTGAGCAGTTGCCAAAGGAGCTACAGATGTGATAGCTACAGCTCCGTTAAAGTCAAGATCTGTATTGTTATTTCCATCAACTGCCGCTACTGTTACAGCAGGCGCAATGTTAGCTCCTACAAGTGCGTTAGTTGGTTGTTGCGTATATATAAGTTTTGTAGCTGTAACTTCAATTCGGTTTACGTCTCCTGTTGTTACAGAAGTTGCTCCACCTGCATTAGCAGATGTAAATCCTGATCCTGTAGCACTTGCAGTAGCTGAAGAAACGGTAAATGCAAATTGTGTATTATCTGTTACAGTGCTTAAAAGCGTAACACGTAAGTCTAAATATCTAACTTCGTTGTCCGGAGTAGCGAAGTTCAATCCGTTGAAAACAATAAAATTATGTCCATCTACAGCAACTTCGCCAAGGCTTACACCATTTGCGAATAATGCAGCAGTCCTGATTTTTGATGCAGCTGCACCGCTTACATTAAATGTAATTCCTGTTAATCGGGTTGGAAGATTATCTGCGTCGGTTGCTCCTCCACCATCCTGGATAGTGAAACCGGCTACGCCTACAGAATTTGAAGTCGTTAATCCTGATGCTGCCTGGAAATCACCGTAAGCGATATTGCTTGACGTTTCATAATTATTATAAGCGATAATGTTTGCATTAGCGCTTGCAATACCATTCGAAGTAAAATTAACTACAAACGGAGAATCAGCTTCATTTGTAGTAAATGTGATAAGAGAGCCGCTGTTAAGTCCCAGGGTTTGTACTGGCATACTTGCTGAAAACACAACAGAAGTATTTGGTGCAAGATCATTAGTAGATATAGTACCATAATTAGCTGTAACAAGTTGGCCGTTGATAGAATATAATAATAAGTTGGCAGTTCCTGTATTCGTAATCGTAAAAGTAAGCATGGAAGTAGACGTTCCCACAGGCGTATTTCCAAAATCAAACGTCCCGTTGTTAGGGATAAGGGTAGCACCTTGTGATAGGGTAAACTTTGGTTGCGGATTCGTTACATCAAAAGCAACACTGTTACCTGTTGCGGTAACTCCGGTAGCCGATGCGTTAATAGTAATGCCTGTTGCAATAGCCGAAAAGATTAAGTTACTAAACGAAGCCGTACCAGCCGAGGCAAAAATATTTTTTGTAGCGCCTGCTGCAAAAGTTCCGGTTGTAGTTAACGATACCAAACCATTAAAATCAAGGTCAATATTAGAATTAGCATCATTTGCAATTACAGTAACCGCTGGGGTCATTGCTGTGTTGATCTGAACATTACTCGGAGTAGAAACAAATACTAACTTAGTAGCAGTAACCTCAATACGGTTATTATCACCTGTAGTTGAAGTAGCAGCACCACCAGCATTTGCAGCAGCAAAAACAGAACCTGCGCTTGCAGCCGTAGCCGAATTTACCGTAAATGAAAACTGTTCGTTATCTGTAACTACGCTTTTAAAAGTAGCTCGTAGTGTAAAAGGCTTAGTAATATCATCAGCAGCTACAAGGCTTAAACCCGTAAAAGTAGCTGTACCAGTAACGGTATTGATTTCGCCAACATTCGTTGCGCCGTCAAAGATAGCCAAAGTTCGAAGGATTCCCGGATTGGTAACCGTAAAGCTGATAGCGTTTAAAGTTGTTGCAGCCGTATCTGAATCATTTGCATCACTACCACCATCACGAATGTCAAAAGTACCTACTGCGATAGAGTTACTTGTTGTTAATCCTGAAGCCGCTTGGTAATTTGCATAAGCTATGTTTTGAGTTGATACCGGTAGTGTTACAATATCTGAAGCAGATGAATTGGTAGGAGCACTTCCTGTAATTATAAGGTCATCAATGATCCAAGATTCATTTGCAGCATTTGATTGCATTGTAACTCGTACTCGAAGATTGGCAACCGCAGGTAAATTGGTAATAGTTGCAGTAGTAACCGCAGCAGCACCTGATAACGTTGCACCACCAGAAGTATTGTTTACGGATGAAAAGGCAGAAAATGTATTATTTGCCGCATAGTCTCTTGATCCAGAACCTGTTCCTGTAAAAGCCCATCTTGCATTTGCACCGGTTCCGCTAACATTAACTTTGGCTTGTTGATACCAAGTAGTTCCGTTATCCGGACTCACAGAGATTAGTACTTCATCAATTGTATTTTCCATACCATTCCCTGAACTACCAATAGACATACCCGCAACCCTTAAGCTTAGTGTAATATTAGAATATCCTGTAGTATTAATGCTCGAAAAAGTTAACGCTTGCGATGCTAGTGCTCCACCATTTGGATTAAAGCGATATCCACGTGAACCCTCAGAAAATAAATTTGCACCTGAAGGTGCAGCTGTGCTAACACTTCCAGAAGTTCCGGTTGTGTATCCAGTATCACCACTTATTGTTCCGGTATTTGCTGTAGTAAAAGTCATCGTCGGGGTTGCCGGTGTAACTTCAAAATTCTGTCTTCCTAAGGTGGTAGTCTGCGCAACACCGCTCTGCATTATCCCCAATAATGCAAAACACGCAATAAAAACCCTAAAATTGTTTTTAAATTGTAAAATTGTTCTCATAAATTAATAAATTTTTCACAAAAGTAATATTAAAAACCATTTATGCAATGAATTGCAGTGTAAATAAATCGTTAAGGTAATTGGTATTAGCGGTTTAAAATGATTCTCAGTCCTTGCTGTCGTTGCTTTGAAATGCTTTTCGCAGCATTCTTGAAACGGCGCTATTCAACCAAACGAGAAGAAGCCTTGCTAAAATTGCCGCAAGTTGTGATAAAATGCTATCACGTAACACTAAAAGGGCATCACTTCACGCTAAAAGGATATCACTTCACGCTAGAAGGGTATGACCTAACGCTAAAAGGGTCGCACTTGACACTAAAAGGGCATCACTTCATGCCAAAAGGGTCGCACTTAACACTAAAAGGGCATCACTTCACGCCAAAAGGGTATAACTTCATGCCAAAAGGGTAGTAGCTGACAACACACGGGAAGCCATTAACCGTGAAGGAAAGCATTTTTATGGGAGTATAACGTTACTTAAACAGCAATAATACGATAATATAATAACTTTAAATAGGGTATGCAATCGTGTTATATGGTAATAAAATAGCCAATTATATATAATATCATAAATTATTTAAGAAAATAGCGTGTGTATTGTTGAAAAAGGTATATATTCGCACATTGTTAAATCCCAAATTTATTTAATCATGAGTAAAGACTATTTACCTTCCAGTGATTCCAGCACTGCTGCGTGGCTTCTTAATTTCAAAACAAAGATCGGTACGTTGGGTGCTTCGCTTGGATTGCTTCCTGCCGACGTTACCGCCATTCAAGCACAATGCACTTCATGGATCACGAGTATCAACGCTGTAGAAACCAAGCGGGGCGAGCTTGCAGCAGCATTACAGGCACGCGACGCCGCCGAACAAGCATCGGGAACCGACGTTCGTGAAAGGGTCAGAAGAATGAAAACCAACGCCGGCTACACGGATGCGATTGGCGAAGAACTCAAAATTATTGCATCAGGAGTAGCGTTAAATCGAGGTGAATTTAAAGCGACTATATCGGCCGAGCGTTTTGCAGGTTTTGTCCGCATTAAATTTGTAAAAAAGAACACTGAGGGTATTAACCTGTATCATCGTAAAAAAGGAGATTCCGTATGGAAATTCCTCGCCCGCGATACCAAAAGCCCTTATGACGACCATATTGAACTTGCCGTTGCAGGACAGCCTGAACATTGGGAATACCGTGCGTTTGCAGTTGTTGATGATGAAGAAATAGGGCAGGCGAGCGATATTGTGGAAGTGGTGTATGGTGGGTAAACACCGTAATTGAACGCAAAAACCATTAAGAAATTAAGATGATTAAGCTTAATGAAACTTAATTCCTTAATGGTTCAAAACTATTGCTCGATTTTAATCCAACGGGTTAAACCTTCTATAAAATGGAAGGTTTTTTTATGCGTAATAAATACGCATTTCTTCGTATGGCGCAACAACATGGCTCATCTTATTTTTGTTACAGAAGAAAATCACATAAAAACTTCGACAAGAAAATCAAATTACCATGAAAAAAACTATCTTTTTAGCGTTGCTCGCCCTAACCCTGCAAGCACGCGCGCAGGTACTCGAACCCATGCCGCTGCCCGAACCGCTTTTTACGCCAACGGCTATGAACGTCCTCAACGGCAAAATGCTGTTTGTAGCACAATCATCAGTACACGGCAAAGAACTGTGGAGCACCGACGGGACTTCGGAAGGAACATTCCTCGTAAAGGAAATCAACAACGTTTTTGATGCGCCGGCTTTTAACGCGTTTACCTATAACGATTCGAGGGACTCGCGCGGCTGTTTTGCGAACCTTGGCACTACCAAAATGCTTTTCTCGGCAGCGGATGGCTTAAACTCGAACCCACAGCTTTGGGTAACCGACGGGACTACGGCCGGTACGTTTAAGATTATTGTCCAGGGAATGCCCGTAAATTATCCAAAGTGGTACAAGGAATTTAATGGGAAGCTTTATTTTATAGCAGGGGATACCCCAAACGGTTACGAGATTTGGAGCACCGACGGAACCATCGCGGGAACGGGGCTGCTGACCAATATCAGGCCCGGAGGCGGTAGTGCGTTTACACCAAACTGGGATCCGTGCTTTATGGTATTCAACAACAAAATGTACTTTAAGGCAGACGATGGCGTGAACGGTATCGAGCTTTGGAGTACTGACGGAACCGCCACCGGAACTGCGATGGTAAAAAACATAAATGTGGGCGGAACAACCGATCCCGATGCGATCAATGCTTTCAAGATCGTAAACAATTATAACAACACACCATTTATAGCTGCCGGAAATTATTTTTATTTCAGTGCGTATGCGGGAACGTTTGAGGCAGGCGGTTTTAACTGGCTGTACCGAAGTGATGGAACTGCCGCCGGAACGGTTGCTATTTCGTGTGGACCGATGCAGGAAGGCGCGTCGGCGAGTAATTTCTTTTCGCCGGCAGCGATGACATTGTTTAATGACGACCTGTACTTTTTTGGGAGTGCGCTCGGCGGAACTACGCTCGTTGGTGGTGGATTATGGCACGTTGATTCGGCTACCGACCAGTTTACGTTTATATATCCGGTAAACGGGCGTGGCGACAACGGTTTGTCGGATGCTACTCCGATGAATTCGATGCGGGAATTTAACGGTAAATTGTATTTCCAGGGAATTGCCAGCGGCGACAAGCTGCATTTTTGGAGCACCGACGGAACCGCCGCAGGAACACAGAAGATTTTCCAGACGAGCAACAACCTGGATTCCTTTATCAGCCAGGAATACATGCGAAGCATTGTGTATAATAACAAGCTGTATTTTGTTGCCGGGACAATTTATAATGAAAACGTGTACGCAACTGATGGTACTACGGCAGGAACAACCGCTGTGTTTGCAGCTGCACCTTTTACTCCGCCATATCAATTTACCGTTTATGCGAATAGCGTAGTCAGCGGAAAACCCGGTCAACCTTCACAAACAACAATGGACAGCGGGAATACGGCATTGTATTTTGGTGCACACGTAGAGATTGCAACCGGAAATCTGTTGTACAGAATCCGTCCGGAGAATTTGAGTATCGCCGAGAATAAAATTGCAAAAGAGATTATCGTTTCTCCTAATCCGACACGCGGAAATGCAGTGATCCGTTTTCCGCAATCGGTTACAAACGCAACGATTACGGCTCATGATATGCTTGGACAGCAGGTTTTCCAGAAGCGCGGATGTACAGGTGATGAGGTAAATTTAGACCTGTCATCATTATCAACGGGGATTTATATACTGACTGCCGACTCCGGAGCAACACACTATACCAAGAAAATTGTTATAAAATAAATGTAAGTATCGGATTTAATTTGATATTGCTGTATAAAAAAACCTCCCGACTCAACTGAATCGGGAGGTTTTATATTTTGAAGAAATGGTTATAATTGGGTTTCCCGTTTCCTGTTCGCGATTTCCTTATCGTAATTTATAAAGATATTGATGTAGATATTCCTCGAAACCCTGACGATTGGTGGCATCAGTAACATTAATCCGGCAAAGATCGCAATGAAGGCAGTTATCAGCCCGGTATGAAAAATATAATGTGCAATCAGGAAGATCACGATACCAACAAATACGGATACGGCATAACTTACGAACATCGCACCGAAAAAGAAATTAGGCTCAACTTTGTATTTAAAACCGCAATTGCGGCAGTTGTCGTGCATTTTCATGGTTTCGGTTACGGCATACGGATTTCTGTTTACATACATGTGATCCTGGTGGCATTTAGGGCAAGTACCCGTTGCAATGCTGTAGATTTTGCTTCCTTTTCCAAACATGGCTTTACTATTAGTGATTCAACCGTACAAAGTTACACATTTATAAACCGCAAATAGCTATAATAAATGCGTTTTGATTTGCACAATTAGGACATTTGCAACGTGAAGCAGTCTAAGAATCCAACAAGTCCAACAATCTAAAAAGTCCAACAGTCTAACAATCCAAGAAGTCTAACAATCTAAGCAGTCTAAACCCTAACCCTTAAACGAAACTAAGAACGAAGTACTTTCATCATTTGATTCAAAACGGAATTTCCCATAAAGTTGCTTGCTTAACATGGAAACCAGTCTTAAGCCAAGCGACGGACTGTTTTTAATATCGAAATCCTGCGGAAGCGTATCACCATTATTGCTTACAGACAACTCGAATTTCTTGTCGGTTTTGGATTTTATGTTGATATTAATCATTCCTTCGGCAGTATTCTGAAAGGCATATTTATAAGCGTTTGATACCAATTCATTAACGATCAATCCAAGCGGAATTGCCGTATCGATGTCGAATTCCAATCCGGATGCGTTAATTTCAACAGCAATGTTTTTATCGTCAGCACCAAACATCTGCGATAGAGAAATGACAAGCTCCTTCAGGTAATTCTCGATATTGACATTGTTGATGTGTTCCGACTGATACAGGTTTTGATGGATCAGGCTCATTGCCTGTACGCGGCTTTGCCCTTCCTGAATTGAGGAAAGAACGTTTTTGTCGGAGATATTTTCCGATTGGATATTGAGCAGGCTGGAGATAATCTGCAGGTTGTTTTTTACGCGATGGTGAATTTCACGCAGCAGTGTTTCCTTTTCCGTAAGTGAATTCTGGATGATTGTATTCTGATGTTCCACCACCGATTTTTGTTCTTCGATGATTTTCCTTTGCCGCTGGTTGCGCCGAAGATTGTAGTAAACGCCAATTGCGAAAAGTGTAACCAAAGCCAGTACAAGTAAGACAAAGTGCGTGGTGTCGCGTTGCTTTTTAACGGTGATTTCTACCGCCGCATCTTTTTTCTGTTGTACTAGTTGCTGTTCGTCCTGTTTACGTTTGAAGTCATAGTTGAGCTGCATTTCGGTGATTTTCCGGTGCTTCTCCATGTTGAACATTGAATCGTTTAATTGCTTAAAAACCACATAATTTTGGTACGCATCTTTAAACTTGCCCTGTTGTGCATAAATGTCAGAAATCGTTTCGTGGAAATCGCGCAGCATGTCGATTCCGGCTTCGTTTTCCTGCGCAAGTTGCATTCCTTTTTTTGCATAAAACAACGCTTTGTCTTCCTGATCCAGGCTCAGATAAGTGTTGCTGATGATGTTGTAGGAAGTTGCCATTGCATACAAATCTCCAATTTCTTCACTCATTTTTGTAGATGCGAGGAAGTATTCGAGTGCTTTTGAAAAATTCCCTTTGGTATAATAGGTCTTTCCGATTCCGGTTAGGTTTCCGGCTTCGGCGTCGAAATTACGGGAATCTTTGGAGTGTTTTAGTCCCTTTTGGTAAAACTCTAACGCTACATTGCTTTGATTCAGCAGCACATACGCATCGGCAATGTTCTGGTAGGTATATGCCATTTTAAAATAATCCTTATTCTTGATTTGTTCTTTCAGTCCAAGTTTATAATACTGTAACGCTTTGTCTGATTTTTGGAGGCTGTTGTACACGTTTCCAATGTTGTTATAACTCGCCGAAATTTTATCGTAGTCATGCAGACGCTTTGCAAATTCGAGCGTTTTGAGCATGTTTTGTAGGGCTTCCGGATATTTCCCCTGTCGTGAATAGATGATTCCGATGTTGTTGTAATTCGAGAATTCGCCATGCTTATCGTTACTTTTCTTGTTGACTGCAAGCGATTTGTATTGGTGAAGTAGTGCTTTTTCAAACATTCCTTTATTAGAGTAGTAGCTGCCTAACATGTTGTGAGCACTGCCAATTCCGAAGTAATAGTTCAGTTTTTCTGACATTGCCAACTGCTCAGTACAATATTTTACAGTTTCAGGAGAGCCGAGACTGAGGTAATTTCCGGCGATTTTTCCCAGTAATCGTATTTTGATGGTGTCTGAAAGGAGAGAAGCTTTGTCGCCGAGTTGTTTTTTTCGGGCATCAAACTTTGTGATTTCGTTTTTTAGGCTGTCGATGTTTTTTTCGTATTGACAGAAAGCATTTTGCATGTTTCCAAAAAGAAGCAATAGAATGCAGGCGGAGGGGAATTTCTTCAGCATCATAGTTTGGTTAATGTGTTGCAATGTAGTGAATTAAACTATTCGTAAACTGTTTTGCATTGTTATTTTAATAGGAAAAGCCCTCGTATTTAGAGGAGCTTTCCTGTTGTTTAGTTTACCTTTTATAGGCTTGATTAACTTAATACACTACTTTTTTCGTCACGGTTTTATTTTCATCGGATGTGATCTGAACGAGTAACACTTGTTGTTCGGCTCTTAAGTCATGCAATGCTGTTGTAGCCGAATTGATGTTGTTGCGCTCGTAAATCAATCTTCCGCGAATATCAAAAAGCTTCACGTTTTTCATTGTTGCGGTTCCCGAATTAATATGCAGTATTCCGTTTTGTTTGTATAGTATTATGGAATTGGCGTCAATTGTTGGATTTTCGACTCCAAGTACATTTTGGTACACAATTGCAAACCTGTCGGAAAAACTGCCTGCAACGGTGGCAAATGAATATGCATTTTCCTTAATGTTATGGATAATCCCGGTCAGGTTATCTTTCAGGAATATGCTTTGATTCTGCGAAAACAATCCGTCAACATGATCAATCGACAACGTATAAGTGCCGTCAAAATCCGCTTTGAAATGTAGCGGCACTTCATCAGAATCCGCAAACGGAATTGGTCGCCCCTGCGCAACATAGTTTTCGTTGCTAATCAAGCTCGATATCGAACTGCCGGAATAATTGAGTTTCCCATCAATGGATTCATCGATTCCGAGTGTCGCGCCGGTCATGTATCCAAGAAGCATCTGGTTCAGCAACGGATTTTGCGCATTGGAAAGATTCAGCCAAATACGGTGTTTTTCGATGCTATTTCTAAAAGCAACGCCGTTGTTATCATCGAGTCGCATGGTGTTTGTAAAGTTGGCGTTTCCGTTGGATGCAGTCTTCAATAAGAATCCCTGACCGGTTTGAATGACATTGGTCGGTGTAAATCCACCCGCTGAAGTAGTTTGTCCAAGGGAATTATAGGTGGCATAATTACTTCCCGAAGCAATCTGGTTGGCGTGCGTCCAGAAGTACAGCGTTCC